>ERZ827156.173-NODE-173-length-95224-cov-19.158003_pt1 | contig 95224 bp, 90 predicted proteins | sample MGYA00519919_ERZ827156 | MGnify/ENA primary metagenome ERZ827156 (study PRJEB31778, sample SAMEA3449269) | human gut metagenome | biome: human gut; feature: human-associated habitat; material: faeces | place: United Kingdom | collected 2010/2012 ... | reverse complement strand
GCAAAGATCGAGACTTAAAGATACAAAGACAACGGGTACTTTATCGGGGGCTTACGAACTAACAAACTAACTATAATACTATAGTAGATGATATGCGCGTGGCACTTGGTAATATGTGCTTGCAGATGAAATAAAAGAATCTATATAAATAGCCTCCTCTTTATTGTTCAGAACAGCTTGGGGCGTTTGTTATTGAACCGATAGCCGATACCCAACATCAGATAATTGGGCTCATGAAATTCCCGGAGGTTATATCCTATATGGAGATACGAATTGCGTGTTACGTCTATTTTCAGGGCAAGAATCTGATAGAAAGACTTCATGTCACCGCCGCCGTGCAGAACATTGGCTCCCAGACCGATACCTACCGTGAAGTAAGGCATGACAAATTCTCCGCGGGCGGATAAGCCCAATGCCATCTGTTTCTTGGCGGGCGGAGTATAGAAGCCGTTCTCTTCTTCGTACGATTCTTTCATGTTCGCACTGTGGTCGTATACGCCGTCCAACGCCACACCGGCGCGGAATTTATAGTCGAAGTTGTACATGGGTGCAAAGCTGAAACCGAACACGTTGTAAGTGCCGGGTGCGGGTACCTGGCCACTACTGCCCTCATGGGCCACTGCTTTCTTTCGCCAGGAGCCGAACAAAGTCAGGTCGTAGCTGACGTGGCGGGGGAATGGAGGAACGATAGGGCGTTGCCATGATTGGGCGAGCTCATCCGCTCTGCGGTTAAAGTTATATACCAACCCCACTTTGCAGTCCACCGTGTTCAGACCGGAGTTGGGATATTGGGTATTTCCGTTGGAAAAGTGGCTTCCGGTAGTTCCTATCATCAGGTCGAACTTGGGGGAGAGTGCCCACTTTAAGTAGAGGTTCACATTGAGATAGGCATTCACTTTCGAGCCGATAATCTGGTTCTCCGGGTTGTCATATTCATCGTAGGGTTTCCAGCCGAACGATGCGCCGAAGTTCCATTCATAGTTCAAGGATATGCGGGGGCTGAATTGGGCGATGCGTCCCCCTTGAAACAGATAGACCGCCAGCGGGTTGCCCAGCTCTTCCGGATTGCCGAAGTTGAAATAGCCGACTCCAATCCCTTGATAGGCTCCTATATAAGCCTGGTCGGCAACGGTGTGGGGACGGAGCTGGAAGGAGTATTTCAGATGGCCGGCATAGGCATTTTTCATGGCCTTGTATTGGTGGTTGGAGTACTCCAGAAAAGGGCTGGTCTGAAAAATATAGCCAGCACGCCCTTCTACGCCTAATCTGTGGATGAAGCGCTGTGAGAAAGGGAGTGTATCCCGTTTGTATTCCGAATGACTATCGGATGTCCATTGTTGGGCGTATATTGTATCAGACAAGAAAAGTACCGCTCCTAAGAAAGCCAGTATTTTCCATATCTGCATTCTATTTTTCATATGCCGTGTCGGTCTTTCTTGTTTATAAATGTTCCAAGTGAAGTTTAATTTCGTGCAAATATAGTTCTTTTCTCCTTTTGGTATTCACAATGAGACAACTATTTGTAAAAAGAGGGGGTAAAACGGAAATCGTCAATAGAATGGCCGACTTCGGTTTTATCCCCTCCTTATTCATTCACCCGGATGTTGTCTTATGATTCAGATACTGGGTGGCGAGTATTATTTCCGGTCGTTCTCCCGGATTTCCACACGGCGGATTTTCCCGCTGATGGTTTTGGGGAGCTCATCAACAAATTCGATGACACGCGGGTATTTGTAGGGAGCCGTCACTTTCTTCACATGGTTCTGCAACTCCTTGACAAGCTCTTCTCCGGTGCGTGCCTTGTACTCTTTTGCCAACACAATCGTAGCTTTTACCACTTGACCGCGGATTTCATCGGGCACACCGGTAATGGCACATTCCACTACGGCTGGGTGGGTCATCAATGCACTTTCCACTTCGAACGGGCCGATGCGATAACCGCTACTTTTGATAACGTCGTCGGCGCGGCCCACGAACCAGAGGTAGCCGTCTTCGTCCTTCCAGGCTACGTCTCCCGTGTAGTAAATGCCGTTGTTCCATGCCTCGTGGGTACGGTTGGCATCGCGGTAGTATTCCTTGAACAATCCCAGCGGTTTGCCTTTGTCGGTACGGATTACAATCTGTCCCTGCTCACCGGCTTCCACAGAACGGCCGTCGTTGTCTATCAGGTCTACGTCGTATTGCGGATTGGGCAATCCCATGCTGCCGGGTTTCGGTTCCATCCAGGGCATGGTGGCGACGGTGAGGGTCGTTTCGGTCTGTCCGAAACCCTCCATCAACTTGATGCCCGTCAGTTTCTTGAAGGTCTCGAATACAGCGGGGTTCAAGGCTTCTCCGGCGATGGTGCAGTATTCCAGGCTGGATAGGTCGTACTTCGTAAGGTCTTCGTGAATGAGGAACCGGAAGATGGTGGGCGGTGCACAAAGCGACGTGACGTGATAATCCTGTATCTTCTCCAGTATGGCTGCGGGAGTGAACTTCTCGTGGTCGTATACAAATACGTTGGCACCGGCAATCCATTGTCCGTAGAGCTTGCCCCACACGGCTTTTCCCCAACCGGTGTCGGCAATGGTGAGGTGTAGGCTGCTCTCTTTCAGGTTGTGCCAGAAGCTGCCGGTGACGATATGTCCCAACGGATAGGTGAAGTCGTGGGCCACCATTTTGGGCTCTCCGGTAGTACCGCTGGTGAAGTACATCAGGGAGATGTCATCGTTCGTGTTCGGATGTTCCGGTTTCACGAAAGGAGCGGCGGCCTCGATACCTTTGTGGAAGTCTTCGAATCCTTCGGGAGCTTCCGGCCCGACGCTTACGAGGCGTTTCACAGAAGGAGACTCTGGCATAGCTGCCGTGATATGGTCGGTGATGACGCTTTCGCCGGCACAGACTATCATTTTAATGTCTGCGGCGTTGCAGCGGTATACGATGTCTTTCTTCGTCAGCAGGTGGGTGGCGGGAATCACCACTGCACCGAGTTTGTGCAGTGCCACAATGCTGAACCAGAATTCATAACGGCGTTTCAGTATCAGCATCACCATGTCTCCGTGCCCGATGCCGAGGCTTTGGAAATAGGAAGCCGTCATGTCTGTGTACCGTTTCATGTCGGCAAAGGTAAACTGCCGGCATTCGCCCTGGTCATTGGTCCACAACAGTGCGGGTTTGTCGGGCTGCTCGGCTGCCCAGGCATCCACTACGTCGTAGCCGAAGTTGAAATTCTCCGGTACGTTTATCTTCAAGTTCTTGATGAAGTCCTCCTGTGAGGTGAAGGATGTTTGAGATAAAAATCTTTCTACCATAACTTTATTACATGATTACTGCCAGGAATTTTACAGTCTTTCCGTCAAGCGCCTTCATGCCGTGCGGCAGTTTGGAGTTGAAGTATAGACTGTCTCCTTCGTTTAAGATTAAGTCTTTGCCGTCGATGCTGACCATCATACGGCCTTCCAGTACGAGGTTGAACTCCTGACCGGTATGGCTGTTGTAATGTATCGGCTCGCTGTCCGGTTTCGGTTCTACGGTCACGATGAACGGGTCTGCCGTGCGGTTGATGAAACCGGCTGCCAGCGATTGGTATTTATATGCCTTGGTACGTTCTATACTGGTTCCTTTTCCGGCACGTGTCAGGAAGTAGGAGCTCATTTTGGGCTCTTGCCCAAACATCAGTGCGTCCAGTGATATGCCGTAGTGCCGTGCTATCTTCTGCAGCATGCTGACCGAGATGTCGAATTCTCCGGTTTCGGCCAGACGGTACTCTTCTGCAGAGATGTCGCAGTCGCGGGCGATATCGTCGGCAGTCAGTTCCAATACGTCACGCAGTCCGCGCAGGCGTTCGGCTATTTGTCTGATTTGTTCGTCCATAATTATATTTTTTTAATGGGTTGTTATTAAAGTGTGGCAATGTGCCAATAGGCTGCACAATGTTTAATTATACCGTAGCTCATAGGCATATCGGGACATCGTTACATTAGCACATTAAATATCATTTACTCGCTTTGATGGCTTTAATCACAGTGGAGGTGAATCCTTCATGTTCCAGCTCGTTGATTCCCTTGATGGTAATTCCTCCGGGGGTACACACCTTGTCAATCTCAACACTGGGGTGCGTGTCGTTGTTCAGAATCAGCTCGGCTGCCCCTTTCACGGATTGTGCCACCATGCGCATGCCGTCTTTGGGATAGATACCCATTTCAACGCCGGCCTGCATGGCTGCCTGGATATACTTAAGCACGTAGGCGATGCCGCAGGAAGTCATGGCAGTGGTTGCCGCAATCTTTTCTTCGGGAATGAGCATGGCGAGTCCCATCTGGTTGAAAATGTCCAGCATCAGTTGCTCCTGCTCCTTGGTGGCATTGCGGCTGGCGATGAGTGTCATGCTTTCCATCTCGCTGATGGCGGTATTGGGAATAAGACGGAACATGGTCATTTCTTTGTCTGCTACATAGTGTGTCAGCTCTTCAAAAGGAATGCCGGCTGCAACGGATATAAGAATCTCTGTGCCTTTTAGTTCCAGTTCCTTTATCACTGGCTCCATCAGCCATGGCTTCACGGCAAAGATTATCATATCTGCACCGGCTGCCGCTTCCTGGTTGTCATTGGTCACTTGCAATGCGGGGAATTCTGCCTTCAGCTTGTCCAGCTTGCCCTGGGTGGGGTTGGAGACAATGATGTTACCGGCAGGGATGATTGTTCCTTTTGCCAGCCCTCGGGCAATGGCTCCCCCCATATTTCCTGCACCGATAATTGCTGTTTTCATATCTTTTTGTTGTTAAAAGAGTTGTTTTGCTGGCAAAGGTAGATAAATTTTCTACAAAAAACGACCGAGAGAGAAAGGTATTCTGCTTTTCGGTCGTTTCTTTTGCTGGCTGATTATTTGTGTCAAATATTAAAGTACTTTCTTGAAGCGTTCCAAGAATTCCTTTGCTTCATCCATGCCGAGGCACAGAGGCGGCAGCAGGCGAAGTACATTCGTACCGCTTACACCGGTGAATACATGCTGCTCTTTCAGTAGTCTTAGGCGCAGTTCCTTGATGGGTTCTTCAAATTCCAGCCCTATCATGAGTCCGCGTCCGCGAACGTCCTTGATTTGAGGGAATTTCTTTAGTTCCGTTATCAGGAAGTTGCCGACTTGGGCTGCATTCTCTATCAGGTTTTCCTGCTCTATCACATCCAGCACGGCAAGGGCGGCACTGCAAGCCAGGTGGTTTCCGCCGAAAGTGGTTCCAAGTTGCCCGTATACTGGTGTAAACATTGGGCTGATGAGTACGCCTGCCATCGGGAAACCATTGCCGATGCCTTTTGCCACGGTGATGATGTCGGCTTTGATGCCGTTGTACTGATGGGCGAAGAACTTGCCGCTGCGTCCGTAGCCGCTTTGGATTTCATCGAGAATCAAGACCGTGTTGTGTTCCGTACAAGTCTGGCGGAGAGCCTGCATGAATTCGTCTGTCGGCAGTTGGATGCCGCCTACACCTTGTATGCCTTCGATAATCACTGCGCAGACATCTCCTTTGGACAATTCGGCCTTCATGGCTTCGATGTCGTTCAACGGGAGGTAGGTGACGTGCCCGCAGTTGTTGATGGGAGCGATGATTTTAGGATTGTTCGTTACTTCCACCGCCAGTGAGGTACGTCCGTGGAATGCTTTTGAGAAGGATATCACACGGGTACGGCCATTGTAGAAAGAGGCGAGTTTCAAGGCGTTTTCATTGGCTTCGGCACCGCTGTTGATGAGGAAGAATGAGTAGTCGTCATAGCCACAGACTTTTCCCAAGCGTTCTGCCACTTGCTGTTGCAGCTTGTTAATTACTGAGTTTGAGTAGAATCCTAACGTAGCAACTTGGTTACTCACCATCTCTACATAATGTGGATGTGCATGTCCGATTGAGATGACTGCATGGCCACCGTAGAGGTCGAGGTATTCGGTACCGTTCTCGTCCCATACATGGCAGCCTTTTCCTTTGACGATGTTGATGTCAAAGAGAGGGTATACGTCGAATAAATTCATTTTTTTTAGAATGCAGAAGGTTTCAACCGTAATCCTACGGTCTCTTCCAGGTTAAACATTAAATTCATGTTGTGGACTGCTTGTCCGCTGGCACCTTTCAGGAGGTTGTCGATGCAGGAAATGATAAGCAGCTTGTCACCGTGCTTCTCCAGGTGGATGAGGCATTTATTGGTATTCACCACTTGTTTCAGGTCAATGTTCTTTTCCACGACAAATGTAAAGGAATCTTTGGCGTAGTATTCTTCGTACATACGGATGATTTCTTCCAGAGCCACTTTGGTCTTTACTACGATGGTAGTGAAGATACCGCGCGGGAAGTCACCCCGGTAGGGGATAAAATCTATTTCTGCATCGAAACTGTTTTGCAGCTGGCGGAGTGATTGCTTGATTTCGGGCACGTGCTGGTGCTCGAAAGCTTTGTAAACACTCATGTTGTTGTTGCGCCAGCTGAAGTGGCTCGTGGCACCCGGTTTCACTCCGGCACCCGTACTTCCGGTGATGGCATTCACCATGATGTCATCATTCAGCATCAGGTGCTTGGCGAGCGGCAGCAGCCCCAATTGTATGCAGGTGGCAAAGCAGCCCGGATTGGCTACATGCTTTGCCTTGCAGGTGGCGCGGCGGTTCAGTTCCGGCAAGCCGTAAATGAAGTCGTGGTCAGGAGAGGCTATGCGGTAGTCCATGGAGAGGTCGATGATTCTCAACTCCTCGGGCACGTTGTGGCTTTCGAGGAATTTTCTCGTGTCGCCATGTGCCGTACAGAAAAACAGCACGTCGATTTCTTCCAACGGAAGCTGGTCGGTAAATACCAAATCTGTTTCACCGTACAGTCCTTCGTGTACATCAGTAATTTTGTTGCCGGCGTTGCTTGAACTGTTTATGAATACGATTTCCGCTTCCGGATGGTTGAGCAGTAAACGTATCAGTTCGCCTGCCGTGTATCCGGCTCCGCCGATGATTCCTACTTTAATCATTTCTATAATATCTATTGGATTCTTCTGGTATGATAATCAATAATATAATGTATATAATTACACCTGCAAAAGCAGTAAAGACGGTAGCGAACGTATAAACGATGCGTACTAAAGATACGTCAAGTCCGAAAAAAATTGCCAGTCCTGCACATACACCGGAAAGTATTCTTCCGGTTCGGGGACGTGTCAGTTTCCGTTTCTTGTCCGTCATTTAGATTTTCTCGTCTTTGTGATTTGAATAATATGCACGCAGTGCCGTGGAGGTTACTTTGATGAATCCCTTGGCATCTTCTGCCGTCCAGCCTTTCTGCATTTCGCCGTATTCGCCGAACTTGTTTTTCACAAGGTCGTCCTTGCTTTCTACACCTACGGTAGAGAAGCAGAGTGGGTGAAGCTCGAGGATAGCCGTACCGTTTACGTTGCGTTGCGAGGATTCCAGCATGGCTTCGATGTCGCGCATTACCGGTTCCAGATATTGGCTTTCGTGCAGGAACATGCCGTACCAGTTGGCTACCTGGTCCTTCCAGTATTGCTGCCATTTGCTCAAGGTATATTTCTCCAGGAACTTGTGTGCGCCGATAATCAGCATGGGTGCGGCAGCTTCGAAGCCTACACGGCCTTTGATACCGATAATCGTGTCGCCTACGTGCATGTCGCGGCCGATGCCGTATGCTGCACCGATCTCTTCCACTTTCTGGATGGCTTTGATGGGATCGTCGAATGTCTCGTCGTTCACGGCTTTTAGTTCCCCCTTCTCAAAAGTGAGGCGCAACTGCTCGCTGCCCTCTTTGGTGCAGTGTTTCAGATAGGCGCTTTCGGGCAACCCTTGCGCGGAATCCAGAATCTCGCCACCACAAATGGAAGTGCCCCACAAACCTACGTTATAGGAATATTTTAGTTTGGTGAAGTCGGCGGCAAAGCCGTGTTTGTTCAGATAATCAATCTCTTCCTGACGGCTCAGTGCCATGTCGCGTGTCAGCGTGATGATTTCCACGCCCGGAGCCATGACGAGGAAAGTCATGTCGAAACGAATCTGGTCGTTACCCGCACCTGTAGAACCGTGGGCGATGGCATCCGCGCCGATTTCGTTGGCATAGCGTGCAATGGCCAATGCTTGGAAGATACGTTCGGAACTTACAGAGATAGGATAGGTGCCGTTACGCAAAACATTGCCGAATACCATGTATTTCAAGCTTTTCTCATAGTATTCCTGCGTCACGTCGAGGGTGACGTATTCTTTGGCGCCCAGCTTGTAGGCATTTTCTTCGTTTGTCTTCAACTGTTCAGCACTGAAACCGCCCGTATTGGCACAAGCTGCATATACTTCGTACCCTTTTTCTTTGGTAAGATACATCACCGTAAACGAGGTATCCAAACCTCCGCTGAATGCGACTACTACTTTCTTCTTCTTTTCCATATCCTTAGTATTTTTATATTTTATCCTCTTCGTGCAGCTTCGGGTCGTAAAGCATTGCTGTGCAAATGCAGAATTTACGGTTCTTAGCTACCAATATATCATGGTTTATACAGCCTTCGCAACCTTTCCAGAACGATTCGTCATCGGTCAGTTCGTTGAAGGTGACGGGCACATATCCCAGCTCGGTATTCATTTTCATGACGGCAGCTCCGCTGGTGAGACTGAAAACTTTAGCATTAGGCCAGCGTAGGCGTGCCAGGCGGAAAGAAGCGGTCTTGATACGTTTTGCCAGCCCCAGTCCCCGATATTTGGGGTGTACTATCAAACCGGAGGTTGCTACATATTGCTTGTTACCCCAGCTCTCTATGTAGGTAAAACCGGCAAAATCATCTCCACACAAGGCTATGATGGCCTTTCCTTCTTTCATTTTAGTAGCTACGTATTCGTGTGTGCGTTCTGCGATGCCCGTTCCGCGTACCTTGGCAGCTTCCCGGATGGTATCCAAAATCTTGTCTACGTAAACTTCATGTGAGGCGTCAGCCACCATCACATCAATTTGTTTCGAATCCATTTCTTATTTAATTTCTTGTTTTTTGTTGTTATCTATCATTTAATGTTCGGGATGATTTGCGATAGGAAGCTGCGTACCTCGTCATGTGACGCTGCTTCGTGCACCACCAGCATGATGGTGTCATCTCCGGCAATGGTACCCAGAATGGCGGGACACTCTCGGTTGTCGATGTCGTAGGCCATGCTGCTGGCATATCCGGGCCGGGTACGGATGACGGCAATATTGCCCGAAAATTGAAGTGAAACGAATCCGCTTGTCATCAGCATTTCACTTGCACTCTGGTCGTTCGAACGTTTATACATGATGTTGTTGGGCAGCACATATACGTATTTACCGTTCATGTTCGCTGCTTTCGCTACTTTCAGCTGTTTCAAGTCGCGTGACAAGGTGGCTTGTGTCAGTTCAAAGCCTTCCTTGCTCAAAGCTTGCAACAGTTCTTCCTGAGAACTGACGTCTTTGCTTGAGATAATCATCTTGATGGCGTCTAACCGATTGGCTTTTTTCTTCATTTTCTGTATAATTATTCTAAGAGTGGCGCAAAATTAGGGATTATTTTGGAAAGAATATGCAAAAAAGGAGAGTTTTTTTATTCTTTTTATACATAGGTATATTATATATGTTGTTCTTGTTCTCTTTGTAGCAGCCTTGTTTATCTGTTCTTTCACGTTATTGGGGATTGTTTCTGTATGCATTTGATAAATGTTGATATAATATAGAATAGATATGCAATTGCCAAATCTGACACCCTTTCAATCAAAAACTGTACAAAAAGTAGGGGGATAATCTCCTATTTTTGTATCGTTGAATAGCAACTAAAACTAATTACCATGAAACAATGCTTTTTTGCGGTCGACTTGGGGGCTACCAGTGGTCGCACAATTCTGGGAACTTTTACTTCGAATGGTTTGGAAATGGAAGAAGTAAACCGTTTCCCAAATCATCTGATTGAAGCTGGCAGACATTTTTACTGGGATATTTATGAACTTTACCGTCATATTATTGAAGGGCTAAGGATTGCCGCCCGTAAAGGTGTAGAAATAACTTCCATCGGTATCGACACTTGGGGAGTAGATTTTGTCTGTGTAGGTAAGGATGGGGGATTTCTTCGCCAGCCGTATTCCTATCGTGACCCTCATACGGTGGGTGCTCCGGAAGCGTTCTTCACACGTATACCTCGTAGCCATGTGTATGGATGGACGGGGATTCAGGTGATGAATTTCAACTCCTTGTTCCAACTTGATACATTACGCCGTAATCATGACAGTGCATTGGCAGCTGCAGATAAATTGCTGTTTATGCCTGATGCTTTGAGCTATATGTTGACCGGTCAGATGGTAACGGAGTATACTATTGCCAGTACGGCACAGTTGGTAAATGCCAATACCTGCAGGCTGGAGGATGCCTTGCTGCAGGAGATTGGACTGACACAAGCTCATTTCGGGCGTTTTGTCTATCCTGGTGAAAAAATAGGGGGCTTGACGGAGGAAGTACAACGAATAACCGGACTTGGCGCTGTCCCCGTGATAGCTGTTGCCGGGCATGATACGGCTTCTGCTGTTGCTGCCGTACCTGCCATGGACCGTAATTTTGCTTATCTAAGTAGTGGTACTTGGTCTCTGATGGGAGTGGAGACGGATGCTCCAGTCATTACTGCTGAAACAGAATCCTTGAATTTTACGAATGAAGGCGGTGTGGAAGGAACCATTCGTTTGTTAAAAAATATTTGTGGTATGTGGCTGCTTGAACGTTGCCGTACCGAATGGGGGGAAATCCCTTATTCTGAACTCATCGTTGAGGCTGGTACTTGTGAACCATTCCGTAGTCTAATTAATCCGGATGATGCTTTGTTTACCAATCCGGCGAATATGGAGCAAGCCATCAAGACCTATTGTTCCGATTATCGTCAGCCTATTCCCATGACACATGGACAGATAGTACGCTGTATCTTTGAGAGTCTTGCTTTGAGATACCGTCAGGTGCTGGATAGCCTGCGAAATCTTTCACCACGTCCGGTGGAGGCTTTACATGTTATCGGTGGCGGTAGCCGTAACGAACTGCTTAACCAGTGGACAGCCAATGCTGTCGGTATTCCCGTGATTGCCGGACCTTCCGAAGCTACTGCTATCGGTAACGTTATGGTTCAGGCATTGGCTGCCGGAGCAGCTAGAGACATTGCTTCCATGAGACAGCTCATCAACCGTTCCATACCATTAAAGACTTTCTATCCGCAGGATATGGAGGATTGGAATACCGCTTACCTGCACTTCAAGCAATTGACGATGACTAATTATAATGGATAATGATTACCAATAATTTATAACTCATAATCAAATCACGTATCATGAAAGAAGAATTGATAAACAAAGCGTATGAAATTGCTAAAGAGCGTTACGCAGCTCTCGGATTGGATGTAGAAAAAGTAATGGAGCAACTTCAGAAAGTGTCTATCTCTATGCATTGTTGGCAGGCCGATGATGTTCAGGGATTCGAATCTGCCGGCTCATTGACCGGTGGTATCCAGACAACAGGAAACTATCCCGGTAAAGCCCGTAATATGGAAGAACTGCGTTCCGATATTTTGAAAGCTGCTTCTTATATCCCCGGTAAGCACCGTTTGAATTTGCATGAGATTTACGGTGACTTTGGCGGTACCTTCGTAGATCGCGATCAGGTAGAGGTGAAACATTTCGAAAGCTGGATGCAATGGGCAGCCGAGAATGGTATAAAATTGGATTTTAATTCCACTTCTTTCTCTCATCCGAAGAGCGGTAATCTTTCTCTGGCTCATCCGGACCAAGGTATCCGTGACTTTTGGGTCGAACATACTAAACGTTGTCGTGCCATTGCCGAAGAAATGGGGCGCCGCCAGGGAGATCCCTGCATCATGAATCTTTGGGTGCATGATGGTAGCAAGGATATCACTGTAAACCGTATGAAGTATCGTGTGCTTTTCAAAGATTCTCTCGACCGTATTTTTGCTACGGAATACAAGCATATGAAGGACTGCCTTGAATCGAAGGTGTTTGGCATAGGTTTAGAGAGTTATACAGTAGGCTCCAATGAATTCTGTATGGGCTATAGTGTACAGCATCAGAAACTTATTACCATTGATACCGGGCACTTCCATCCTACGGAAAGTGCTGCAGACAAGGTGTCTTCCATGTTGCTCTTTGTCCCTGAGCTGATGCTCCACGTAAGCCGTCCGGTACGTTGGGATTCTGACCATGTAACTATCATGGATGACCCCACTCTTGAACTTTTCCAAGAAATTGTCCGTTGCGATGCACTGGACCGTGTACACATTGGTCTTGATTATTTTGATGCTTCCATCAACCGTATCGGTGCTTATGTAATCGGTACCCGTGCGGCGCAGAAATGCATGTTGCGTGCGTTACTAGAACCATTGGCAAAGCTTCGCGAATATGAGGCCACCGGTCAAGGTTTCCAGCGCCTTGCTCTGCTCGAAGAGGCTAAGGCTTTGCCTTGGAACGCTGTTTGGGACATGTTCTGTCTGAAAAACAATGTTCCGGTAGGTGAGGAGTTCATCGCTGAAATAGAGAAGTATGAAGTTAATGTAACCTCTAAAAGAGGATAGGAAACCCTTGTAACTGACAGAAATGGAAATAATATTAGGGTTATTGATTATTGCCATCGGAGCATTCTGCCAATCCAGTTGCTATGTACCCATTAACCGCATCAAGGAGTGGAGCTGGGAGTCGTATTGGATTGTACAAGGTGTTTTCGCTTGGCTGGTTTTTCCGTTCTTGGGCGCGTTGCTGGCAGTACCTGCCGACAATTCGCTGTTCGAGATTTATGCAAACAATCCTGCGGATACGCTTTGGACTATGTTCTTCGGAGCTTTATGGGGAGTGGGGGGACTGACGTTTGGTTTGTCTATGCGCTATTTAGGCGTAGCTCTTGGGCAGTCTATCGCTTTGGGTACTTGTGCCGGATTGGGAACGATATTGACTCCGGTATTTACTGGTAAGGCAGGAGATTTGACAACATCGGTTATTGTTGGTGTAGTGGTCACGTTGGTAGGTATTGGCATTATCGGTCTGGCCGGTAGCATGAAGTCTGCCAGCCTGAGCGAAGAAGAGAAGAAGAAGGCCGTAAAGGATTTCAATTTTACTAAAGGTATTATTGTAGCCCTTCTTGCCGGATTTATGAGTGCGTGTTTCAGTATAGGATTGGGTTTTGGAGAGAAACTCTGTTTTGCTGAAAGTGCGGATATATTCAAGACACTGCCTGCTACATTGATGGTGACACAGGGTGGTTTCATTACGAATGCCGTCTATTGTTTCTATCAGAATTCCAGGAACAAAAGTTGGGGCGATTATGGCAAGAAATCCCTTTATGTAAACAATGTCTTGTTTTGTGCTTTGGCCGGTGTGTTGTGGTACAGCCAGTTCTTTGGTCTTAGCTTGGGTAAGGGATTCCTTGCTGCCTCTCCGGTATTGCTCACATTCTCGTGGTGCATCCTGATGTCGTTGAACGTAACGTTCTCCAATGTTTGGGGTATCCTTTTGAAGGAATGGAAAGGGTGTACACCCAAGACAATTACAGTGCTTGTCATAGGCTTGGCAGTCTTGATAATTTCTTCTTTCCTGCCACAGTTGCTGGGGTAAGTTTAAATACCTATCTTTGAATATAAAACTAAAATATATCTGCATATATGAAATCAATTCTAGAAAATCGTCCGGCGCTGGCTGCGGAAGTTAATAAGGTGGCTGAGGTGGCTGGTTATCTCTGGCAGAAAGGTTGGGCAGAACGTAATGGGGGCAATATTACGGTCAACATCACTGAGTTTGTAGACGATGAAATCAAGGCTATGCCCGCCATTAGTGAGGTGAAATCAATCGGTGCTACTTTACCTTATTTGAAAGACTGCTATTTTTATTGCAAAGGCACCAACAAGCGTATGCGCGATTTGGCCCGTTGGCCGATGGAGAACGGTTCGGTCATCCGCATTTTGGATGACTGTGCCAGCTATGTCATTATAGCCGACCAGTCTGTACAGCCTACATCGGAACTTCCTTCCCATCTTAGTGTACACAACAATCTGATAGCGAAAGGTTCTCCCTATAAAGCTTCGGTGCATACGCATCCTATTGAGCTGGTAGCCATGACTCACAACAAGAAGTTTCTGGAAAAAGATGTAGCTTCGAACCTGCTTTGGAGTATGATACCGGAAACAAAGGCTTTCTGTCCCCGCGGTTTGGGCATCATCCCTTATCAACTTCCCAGTTCGGTAGAATTGGCTGAGGCTACCATCCGCGAACTGGATGACTATGATGTAGTGATGTGGGAGAAACATGGTGTGTTTGCTGTGGATGTGGATGTGATGGCTGCTTTCGACCAGGTGGATGTACTCAATAAATCCGCCCTTATTTATATCGCTGCCAAAAATATGGGTTTTGAACCGGATGGTATGAGCCAGCTTCAAATGAAGGAAATGTCCGTAGCGTTTAATTTGCCCAAATAATTGTTTTAACAGATAGTGTGTAATTATGTATAGAATGATATTGAATGAGACCTCTTATTTCGGTGCCGGCTGTCGCGAAACGATTGCCGTGGAGGCTGCCCGCAGAGGTTTCAAAAAGGCTTTCTTTGTAACGGACAGAGATTTGATCCGTTTCAAGGTGGCTGATAAAGTGATTGAAGTTTTCGAGAAGAACAGTATACCTTATGAGCTCTTCAGTGATGTGAAGGCCAATCCTACCATTACCAATGTACAGAATGGTGTGGCTGCTTTCAAGGCATCCGGTGCCGATTTTATCGTGGCTTTGGGTGGCGGCTCTTCCATTGATACGGCAAAAGGTATTGGTATTGTTGTGAATAATCCGGATTTTGCAGATGTGAAGTCTCTGGAAGGTGTGGCGGATACTCGTCAAAAGGCTGTCCCTACTTTTGCTTTACCTACTACGGCGGGAACTGCTGCTGAGGTGACCATCAATTATGTTATCATTGACGAAGAGGTCAAAAAAAAGATGGTTTGTGTAGACCCTAATGATATTCCGGCAGTAGCTATTGTTGACCCGGAGCTGATGTATTCCATGCCGAAAGGATTGACTGCTGCAACCGGTATGGATGCACTGACTCATGCCATAGAAAGCTATATAACGCCGGGTGCATGGGCTATGTCGGATATGTTCGAACTGAAAGCCATTGAAATGATTGCTGTCCATTTGAAAGCTGCCGTAGACAATGGCAGCGATCCGGTTGCCCGCGAGGCCATGTCTCAAGCGCAATACATTGCCGGTATGGGGTTCAGCAATGTCGGTCTGGGCATCGTTCATTCCATGGCCCATCCTTTGGGTGCCCATTATGACACTCCGCATGGGGTGGCCAACGCATTGCTTCTTCCTTACGTAATGGAGTATAATGCAGCGTCCCCGGCTGCTCCTAAATATGTCCATATTGCGAAGGCGATGGGAGTCAATACGGAAGGTATGAGCGTGGAAGAAGGTATATGTGCTGCTATTGCTGCTGTCCGGAAATTGTCTTTAAGTATTGGCATTCCACAGCGGTTGCGTGAAATCAATGTTAGGGAAGAGGATTTGCATCAATTGGCTATCGATGCTTTCAATGATGTCTGCACCGGTGGCAATCCGAGACCTACATCTGTGGAAGATATAGAAGCTCTGTATCATAAAGCTTTTTAAGGCAAGCGCTATTTTAGGTTACATGTCTATTCCCGTCCGTGATGAATAATATTCGCTGCGGACGGGATTTTTCATAAATAATCTCTATTTTTGTTCCGGAGCTATTATGGAAGGCACGTGTTATGACTAAAAATTATAATGATTTAGGAGTAGAGTTTAAGTACCTTATTGTAAATGACATGGACCAGAAATATGGTCTTTGGGTAAATACTGTGGGCTTTCAGTCTATCCAGCCTAATTCTCCTTATCCGTTGAAGGATCATCCTACCGGTTATTTTTTCAATGCGCAGAAAGGACGGATTCTGCGCGAGTACCAGTTGGTCTATATTACTAAAGGGAGGGGGGTGTTCTCCTCGGAGACCACGCCAGAGAAGCAAGTGTGCAAAGGACGACTGATGGTGCTGTTTCCTGGTCAGTGGCATACATATTATCCTTATGTGCAGACGGGTTGGAATGAATATTATATTGGTTTCGAGGGAGCTGTGATTGATGATATGGTGAAAGGTGGTTTTCTATCGAAAGAGAATCAAGTGTTGGAGGTGGGGTTGAATGAAGAGCTCGTTTCACTTTTCTCTCGCGCTTTGGAAATTGCGGAAGCTGATAAGATTTCTTCCCAGCAATATCTTGCCGGTATTGTGCTACATATGATAGGGATGATATTGTCCATCTCTAAAAACAAGATTTTCGAAGTGGGTGATGTCGATCAGAAAATAGAGCAGGCTAAAATCATCATGAACGAGAATGTATTCAAGGATGTTGACCCGGAAGAACTGGCAATGAAGTTGAATATCAGTTATTCCTGGTTTCGCAAAGTATTTAAGGATTATACCGGCTATGCTCCTGCAAAATATTTCCAAGAGCTAAAGTTGCGTAAGGCTAAGCAATTGCTGGTGGGTACTTCTTTATCGGTGAAAGAAATCTCTTTTATGCTCGACTATAAGTCTACCGAGCATTTCTTCTCCTCGTTTAAGAAACGTACGGGGTTCACTCCATTGGAGTATCGCTCTTATGGTCGGGAAACCGGAGGAGAGGAGGTATAAAACAAAAAAAGACTTAACTTCTAAGAGTTAAGTCTTTTCTGTCGGAATGAGGCGACTCGAACGCCCGACCCCTACGTCCCGAACGTAGTGCGCTACCAACTGCGCTACATTCCGATTGCTTTTGAAAAGTGGTGCCACCAGGAATCGAACCTTTTACTTCGGTTTATTCTAATTCCTTGAATGACTGCACATTCTTGCTTTATCTTTTATGAAAACCATTGAATTAGCCTTACACTAAATTCATCGCTTTTCTTTATCAATTCAACAATCATTATCTCTTTGACGGTGCAAAGGTAAGTAAAAGGTTCGATTTCCACAAATATTTTACTCTTTTTTTAATCATCAACAAATAAACAATAGCCACAAACAGTAACTATTCAGTGAAAGGGCAAATAAGGTTGAACTTCCCCTTTCGCTAAATAGCTACGATTACGTTCTATCAATCAATGGAATAATGCTCTGTTCCTGTATCTTTCTCAAACGAAAAAGAGAAATCATTGTTGGTTAATGGAAAAATCTTATCCTGGAGGAGAAAAACCTTAATCGTAACCATTAAAATATAAAAATAACAAAAGGCGTGCAGAATTTTAGAATAAAAGCCTTGTATGTAAGATTCTATTTGTACATTTGTAGAAATAAAATAAATGCTAATATGATACAGGAAATAAAGATTAAAAACTTTCTATCATTTAAAGATGAAGTTTGTTTCAGCTTCGAGGCTACTAACGATAAATTTGCAGAAGAGTCGCAAGTCGTTACAATCAATGAGAATACGAGGCTGCTACGTTTTGCTATCATATACGGCTATAATGCTTCAGGGAAGTCTAATTTGCTGAGGGCTTTAGATTTCCTGTTGTACTTCTGGTCCTTTAAACCGAAAGACTTGGACTCTGGAACGGGAGTTATTCCGTTTAAATTAGACAAGACTTCGGCTGATGTTCCATCATGTTTTGAAATGGTGTTTTTTGTACGAGATACAAAATATTGTTACCAATTGGAATTGGACCAGTACCAAGTATATTTGGAAAAGTTATCATATTATAAGACCACCCAACCTATAATGCTGTTTGAAAGGACGCTGAAGGATGGGCAGTCAGACATTCAATTTAACCCTAAGGCAGAAAAGATTAGTGCTGCAGCGAAAGAGATGATCAGTGTGAATTGCTTAAAAAATACATCTTTTTTTGTGGCTCGAAATCAGGTGAATGTGAGTCTTCCAATAATTGATGCGGCAAAAGAACGAATGCGGCATCAACTGATGCCTGTTATATCGCCGACAATGGGACTTACTTCATACGCTCAGAGGCGAACTTCAGAAAACAAAGAACTGGTTGATTACATAGTGAAATTCCTACATGAAGCGGATTTCAATGTTACTGATATTTCGTCGAATGTTATCAGTAAACAACTTACAGATGAAGCTATCAAATTCTTGACAGAGGATAATGATGACCCCGATGAGGTTTCTAGCAGGGAAATGGAACGTATTAAAAAAGAGCGTACAATAAAACAGGTTCAGACCATATTTGAACATACGGTAGAGAATAATGATGGGACGGAAATTTACCAGATGGACAAGAAGTATGAGTCGACCGGTACGATGAGGACTTTTGGAATTGAGACTGCTGTATATGATGCGCTTAATAGTGAAGCAGTATTACCAATAGATGAGTTAGAGACATCGCTACATCCGATGTTGTTGGAAAAAATTCTGTTTGAATATTTGAAAGTGCATTCAAGGTCTCAGCTTATTGTCACTACCCATAATGACGGCTTGCTGGATTTGCTGGATGACTTAATTAGAAAAGATTCAGTATGGTTTACTGAGAAAAAGAAATCGGGCGTTACGGAGTTGTATAAACTAACTGACTTCAGAGGTATCAATCGCCTTTCGTCCATAAGAGAGGCCTATCGAAACAAACGTTTTGGTGCAACAATGGGATGATGAGGTTATGGGAGAAAGAGATATAGCGGAAGGCGTAGAAAAGCTACCTTATTTTAAGGTTGTCGCAGATGAACTTATGTCAGAGCAGAATGACGGTACGAGGGATATAGGTGAATTGTACCCTTTTTTGATTTGTGGCGGTACGAATACTGAGCGCTATTATTTTATGCATATCAACGACAAAACGAATTATAAATTCAATATCAAACCAAAATATTTTGGTGATGAGTCGAATTATACAGAAGCTTTTCCAAAAAGGATAAAGGAAATCTTGAGTGCCAATAATGATGTGAAGATATTTTGTGTATTTGATTGGGATACGATATATGGTGATGAAGCAAAACTGAAAAAACATGAGGTTTTTGAGGAACAATTCAAAGAGGAAATCTCAAGCGGAACTGTTACGGTATGCCCTAGTATGCCGAGTATTGAGTATTGGTTCTTATTACATTTTGTGGATGATACAAAACTACTGAATAACTATGGAAAAGTTGCGAGCGTGCTGGCACCTTACTTGAAACCGTGCTTTTCAAATAAAACAAAGTCTTTAAAGAAGCTGCTAAAGAGTGAAAAGTATCTCAAAGATGTAGCGTGGGTGGAAAGTTTATGTGCCAACGGAAAACTTGCGTTGGCTATAGAACGAGCAGAGAAGAATATTAAAGTTGCAGAGGCAGCAGACAAGCTAAAAAATCAGTCTTATTCTTATGTATATAAGGTATTCAAGAGATAGATATATAAACAAGTTAATTCATATAATATGGTTAGATTTCTTCAGATATCAGACATACACTTCAGGAGGTTACCCGACGCAAGGGATGAATATGCCCAATTGAAAGCAAGACTGTTTGAGAAAGTGAGAGAGATATGCACTACTTTGAAAGTTGACTGTATTTTAATTTGTGGTGATGTGGCTTTTTCTGGAAATACAGAAGAGTATGAACAGCGAGCTAAAGTATTCATAAATAACCAGCTAGAAATAACCCAGTGTCAAACAGCTCAAGTATATATGGTACCAGGTAATCATGATAAAGATAGAAATGCCAAATATCAGAATACTAGATGGATGTTTCGAGAGTGTATGTTAAATGCAGAAAAAATAGATAACCATTTCTTTGACTTATATAAGGAAGAAAATGATGTGTATAGCAAATGCCTGATGCCATTCGATGCTTATTATAATTTTGCAAATAACTACAGATGTGTGCCAGAAGCTGTGGCTAATACAAGAAATAGACAGCCAAGGACCTACCTTGACAGACTAAACTGGACAGATGATTTGAAAGTAGGGCAATATACACTTAGGTTGCATGGTATTAATACATGTTATGTATCTGACAAAGAAGATGAAAATCACAAGCAAATACTACCTAATGAGTTATTTTATGCGACAAAAAATAATGGAGTTGTAAATGTCTCTGTGATGCATCATCCTTTAGACTTTATTAAAGACAAAAAGGACATAGAAAAAGCAATGGATGAACTTTATCCCATACAGTTTTACGGACATGTTCATCACCAATCGATAGAAAAAAACGGAACACTGAAAATATTTTCAGGTGCTATAATGCCACCTAAAGGAGAAAGTAATTGTGAGGATGGTTACGAACCAGTATTTAATATTATAGAATTTAAAGATGGACACGGCTTTATAACTGTCACGGTGAATCCTTATCAATGGGAATGGACAAGTAAGAATGACGGAAGATTTAATGCCATACAACCAGAACCTTCTTGTCAAATAAATGTTGATGATTCGAGCCAATATGCTTTATCCATAGAAAAGCCATTAAAACTACCGAAGGGTGTGACAAAAAAGGAAATAGAGGTGGAATTCTTACAAAGTACCAAGTCAGAAGAGATAATTCACAAAATGTATAATGCATTTGAATTTCAAAATGATGCAGTAGCCGATGCTTCTACATTCTTTAGACATGTGAAGGATGAAGATCGATATGTGGAATTGTATAATTTTATTCACGAGTGATTATGGTAGATAAGAAGATACTGAGAGAAATGTCACAAGACGTACTAGTTATTCCTTTTACGGAAAAAATGGCAGAGAAACTTGACAAATTTTGCAGAATTCAGATAGAGAATATAGAGCAAAATAAAGTGGAAAAACTTATCATGAGTTTCCTTACAAGGAAGAATGACAAAGAACTTGAAATGGCATTCAACAAATATGCTACAGAAAGTGAACAAACAAACAATATTCTACCTGTTGCCATATTGCCTGTACTTGCAGAGTATATCGTATTGCTGGCTATAGACGGATGCGAAGAAACAAAGAGAAGAGCCTTATATACACTTATGTTGAAGAATGCCCTTCTGATAGCGGTGAAAGGTGACGGATTTGTGGCACATCCGAAAGCTGTGGCAGACGTCTTTGGTAACTATTATGACTATTTGCGAGACGAGAAGGTGTTCGGAAAGGGCGAGGAGAACAATAATGTGCTTGCGGAGTTATTGGATGCAGACGAGGAGAATTTCACTGAAAAAATAGGAGAAGTAGATAGTGAGACGATTAAGGCTATCGTTTATGATGCGGTGTTATACAGATATACTAATTTTATAAAAGATATAAAAATTGATACAGAGCAGCTGGTTAAGGGTGTATTTCAATTGTCTAAGCAGTTGGTGTATAACACACCATGGAGATATGCGGACACAGATGTGGCACATACCATCAAGAAACTCCTTGGGGAAAGGGGTGAGGAAACCATTCAATTAGGAATGGTAAAAGAGGAACTTAAAGAGTTAATGGAGGGAGAAGAAATATCGTACGGATTAACATCGGTGCTGCTAAGGTTGATCAATGATGACGATGATGGAATTGACCTCCCTAATGCTACGGAATTCAAAGTAAATGAATTGACTGTGTATCTATTTTATGAATTTCTGGCAGAGGCTATGAGTTCGGAAATTGATGATATAGCGGAATAGGAGGAAAAATATGGCTGAAAAAGTAACAGATGTTGTTTCTGGAAAAATAGAAACAACAGTCACAGAACAAACAACGAGTGAAAAAGAAAAGTTTGTAAGTCAGACTGAGCAAATGAAAAAGAAACCGTTAATTACGACGGAAGACCCTTCGGCCTTGTATTGTGATGCCTTGAACGAACACAACATCAATCAGATAGCAGATGGTAGTGAGACAGCTATTGTGGTGTTAGTCGGCTTTGAGGAGTATGGTAAATCGACATTTGCTAGCTCGCTCTATCATTGTTTCTTTTCCAAAGAACAGTACTGTGGACACATAATGTATGATTCTGAAACATATTCAGGCTTTGAAAGGAGATTACTCGTGAGGAGCATGAAGAAGACTGATCCACATTTAAAAAACAAGCGAACCATCAAAGGAGAGGACCCGCTTCTTGTACTTTTGCTAGACTCAGAAAAAACAGGAAAATATAAGGTAGTTATATCAGACAGATCGGGCGAGGACTACTCACAGTTTGCTGGAACAGAGGAGGAAATCAATGATAACCAGATACTAAAAGTAGCTGATCACATTGTTTTCTTTATAGATTGTGAAAAATTGATGAATAATTTCGCCATGTTGAGATATTCATATCAAAATTTCCTTCAAGAGTTAGTTAAAGGGAATCTTCTGCCTAAAAACGGACAAATTAAATTGGTATTCAATAAACATGATCTGGTTAAGGATAACCCAGATTATGAGGGAAAAAGAAGTCGGGCGGAGGAAGTTTTCAAAAAAGTTCTGGGAGACAGGACGTTTGATAGATATGAAATAGATTCAACGGGAGTATCAGATAATTTCGTATCCGTAGAAAAATTAGTAAAGAGCTTTCTTCATAATGAAGAAAATAAGCGCAGAGAAAGAATAGAAATACTGGATTGGGTGAAAAAAGAACTAAGCGATTAAGGATATGTTAGAGAAAAAAATACTAATAGCAGGACTGCCTGATGCAGGTAAGTCTACTTATATAGCAGCTTTAAATGGTGTGATGAGTCAAGAAGGCGATTTTTGTCTGACTCCTGCCGATAAAGCTTCAGAGTGGGTCTATGTAAACGAATTGACAAAAAAATGGTTGCAATGTAAAATCGTGGGACATTCAACTGATGGAGAAACCAAGTTTATTAAATGGCCTTTGAAAAAGAAAGATGGACAGGTGATCGACTTGATTATTCCAGATATGAAAGGAGAAACTTATCATGATATTATCAATGATGACTTCGATCCGAAGTTTGCAGAGTTTTGCAAAAGTTCGCAAGGAATATTATTTTTTATCAATAATATGAGTCGGTTTGTGCTAAAAGACCATGCAATGAAATTGGTTAAAGAGGATGATAACAATGCTGGAGATAAGGAAGAATTGAAGAAAGAGGCAGATAAGCTGAAACTTAATGTATTAACAATGCCAGATGTGACTAAAAACTTGCTTGTTATCAAATATCTGCGAAAACTTATGGGTAATGTAAAGATAGTATTGGCCGTTTCGTCATGGGATGTAAAAGGAGATTATCATTCAATTGAAGATTATTTCAAGACAATATGCCCTGCTATTTACAACTACGTAAGATATAATTTTGAATCTTATATGTTTTGTGGTGTAAGTGCTCAAGGTGCAAAATATGATCAGCCAGGAAAAGACCTTAGTTCTCTGACTGAGAAAGGTCAGCGAGCATATATTTTTACAGACAGGAAAATATACGATTTATCGACCCCCCTAGAATTTTTAATATCGGAGTGATGAAAATAGAGCAAGCACTTCATGGATATTATGAAGGGCATAAACTGCTGGCATCATCAGTGGAAACCTTCAGTCAGACAGATAGGCGGAAAATGTCAATTCTGAGTGATTGGGATGAGTATGTGCCAGATCAAGAAGATAGTTCTTATCTGACATGCTATCCGTTGCCAAACAGTCCATATTATGTTGTAGCTAAGACATGGTATGCATCTGAAATGAAACGCCCCGGCTGTGTATGGACACACTCTTTGCTTTTTAATTTCTCAGAAATAACTTCTTTTTTTGATTTTCTCTCACTGCTTTCATTATTTGTTCGACCCAAGAAAGACGATTATGAACAGTATTCAAAAACTATTAAAATAACTGGAGTAACCAAAAGAGAAATAATCAGTGATGAATATGTTGAAATGCCATCGCTAGATTTTTGGATATCTAAGCTATATGATTGTAATGAACCTCTAGTACTGACATATCAAGGGGATTCATTGAAAGGGCAACAGTTCCTTCTTTCGCTGATGAATCATATACCTCAAGCGATGATAAGGGGCATGTCTTTTTGTTCTGGAACAGGCAGACTTAGGAAATTTGATAATGAAGTGTTTGATTTTCAAATGACATCTGAGGTGAGGAGGAATATTCCTAACATTAGTGGGAAGATCAATGCAAAAATAAAGGTAGATAGTTGGTTTGCAACGATAACTGACTCAGTTTTGCATAATCAGATAGACATTCCTATGCTCATCTATAGGTTTAAGGAGGATATTGGAACGCGGGTGGAGGCCTTGGCTGTAGTTGTGATGGTTTATACTCTTCTTGATAGATTGAAACAGCCAGGAAAAGAAAACGTCCAAAAATTCGTTCTCTCTTTAAGAATGATGGCAACAGTATTTCCAAAACCAGAGGATGGGGAGAGATTCAAAACGGTGATTCTTTCAGAGAATGTGACGAAATACTTCTTTGGTGAGGATTTTTTTGTTTACCAAATGGCTGTTAATCCCTTTTGGAGATCCTATAATTATGAAATATTTAACTATGAAGAGAGAGTGAGACGGTTTGTTACTTCAGAAGAAGTACATAGGTACGCACCCTTGATGAATGATATTCTGAAGGCTCAGACAGATAATCCTTATGCTAAAGAGACTCTTTTACAGACCATCAGAGAATATAATGATGGTGAAGCAAGGCTAATATTCGAAAAGTATTGGGATTATTATTACTTTTTGATCAAGAATGACAGCAGAATGTTGAACCATAAGGTTTGGATAACAGCAGAAAAGGAGAAATTTATAAAATTGTTGCAGGTGTTTGTGAATAATACTCCTGAGAGATTTGATTATTGGGAGTTACTTCTTTCAACACTGCTATGGGAAGACATTACAGTTAATTCAAACATCATAAACCTTGTTGGTACTCATATACCGTCGATAGTTAATGAGATACTGAATAGGATAAGCTATGGGTATTATGTAAGAGATATATGGAAAGAATATTGCAAAGCGCACAATAGAGAGATGCTGGTGTGGATGAAAGAGAAATTATCCCTGAATAAAGAAATTGTCAGATTGGTAATGGATACGTTTGACCCATCTTCAGATATAGTCAGACAGTCAGAGCCTGCAGTTTGGAATTGCATGTTGAGTGTAGATTTAGATAATGGTATGATATTGGAATACAGTACATTCATGTTTGTTCTTTCTTATAATCTACCAAGAAGTGATTATTCTTTTGCATATTATCAGCATTCCTTCCTTCCTATTTATGAGGCGACTTTAGCCGATAGAATAGATGATTTTTGGGCACAAATAGGACCATTATGTCCTAAACCATTCTTAGGATGGGAATGGGACAGATGTGAGATGCTGAGAAAAGGTTTCGCAGAAAGGGTTTTTAATGAAAACCGAGGACCTAAGATTGCCAAGAATTTTACAACAAAAAGTAGTTTGAATAAGAAATTGTATAAGCTGGCTGAAAAAAAGTATCGAAATGCATAGAATTCTTTTAGGAATAACGGAACACATTATTCGTGAGGAAAACCGCAGGTACATTGCACTTTAGAATGATACAAATAAAACCTGCAATAAAAAGTAAAGCACAAAAACAACTTGAACTTAAAGAAAACAATTTATGTATATCCACGGCTATTAGATTTAATTCTTACTAAATATATACAGATGTTTTTCTTAATAAAGAAAAGACATTGAATCGTTTTATTCGACAAAAGTAATAATTAGTGGTGATTTTTTTATGAATAGTCATCGTTTTTTCCGTAAGCATCCGATAAAGTACACTAACAACAATGGCCGCAACTCTTTCGTTAGAGTATGCAGCCATTGCTAGTATATGGTAGTAACAGTCATTCCTTTTTCCATCGGTGCGGTAGGAGTTGCACCAGTTCATCATACGATGCTTTCTGCATATATGGCATCCTTGCAATAACATCATTCAGGTAATTCCTCGGATTTACTTCATGTGCCTTGCAGGTAGCCAGCAGTGAACAGACGACACTCATACTGACAGCAGCCTCATGATCGCCACAGAACAGATAGTTCTTCCTAATGTAATTGGACGGATGGCATTTTCCGCCAGATTGTTGTCGATACGTATCCTTCCGTCCATTAGGTAACGCATCATGTTGTCCCATCGGGTATAGGCGTAAGTGACGGCTTTTCCTATCAGTGAGTTGGAACTATGCTTGATTCCTTCCGTCTCCATCCATAGTTTAAGATTGTCCATGACAGGTTTGGACTTCTTTAAGCGTGTCTCCTTACGCTGTTCTGTGATCAGTTCCCTTTCGTCACATTCATGCTCCACTCTGTAAAGAAGCTGTATTTCCTTCAAGGCATATGCCGCCATTTCTTTATTTTCTTTCTGTGCCTGCTCAAAATGCCGGCGTATGTGGGCCATACAGTTGACTATAAGCACATCGGGGCGGGTCTTGAAGGCGGATTCGTACCCTTCAAAACCATCACATTGGAAGTAGCCTTTATAACCTTTGGTCAATTCCTCTATTACTGTACCGCTTCTTGAACCATTGTTGTAATGGAAGAGCACCAGCCGTTGTACTACAGCCCTGACCATCCACAAATATTCCTTATTGGTCTTATGGGAGGTCTTGTCCAATACCGGAACCGTTGTCTCATCCCCCTGAAGATAACCGGACTTCATGATTTCCGACTTGAGCACTTCGTAAAGGGGCTTGAGCAGTTCTACAGCCGGTTTGAACCAACCGTCTATCGTACTTTCACTTGCCTTAAATCCCAAGTGTCGGAGCTGTTAGACCTGACGGTAGAACGGAAGGTGGTATTCATACTTCTGCAGGAGGATTTCTGCCAACAACGTAGGTCCGGGTATTCCTTTGTTGATTGGAAGCAAGGGCATGGCCGCTATTTCAACGGATTTCTTTCCGTTTGGAGGAAGTGCCGTATTGTCCCTCAAGCCATACTTTGGACGTACTATTTCCTTGATGTACAATTGACCCGGCTTGTGTTCCACCACACGTGTGACTTCTTCACCGATTTTCTTGTACAGATTCAAGCCGATGCCTTCCGGTTCGATGACCACCCGTTCCAATACGGAAGGTCTTCCATCATTTTGCGGTTCCTCCGCTCACGTTTCCTGTCCTCTGCCGTTTCCTTGATAGCCCCAACGGCAATGTCATGCGCTTCCTTGATTTCAGAGGCTTTTTCAGGAACCTGTCCACTGAACAGGTCAAGTTGGTTCGGATCAAACGGGGAGAGTTTTTCAGACTTACGGCCAAAGAGCTGACGGTTCAGCCAGGCGACCTGTGCCGTCAGCTCATCAATGCGTTTCTGAAGGGAGGTGTTTGTTGCGGACAAGGAGGAAACTGTAGTATTCAGCGCCTCTATCGTCTTGAGTAATATCTCCTTTTCTTCCATTGTCCGTACCTTTTAAATAATATTTAAAGATACAGGTTTTTATTTATTCGGGCAAATCTTTGACTGGTTTTAATCAGACAATATACTCTTTTCTTTCGGCCCGAAGGCGCCTCAAGCGGTTCTCGGGAGATTCCTGGATGCCTTCAACCATCACGACAAGGTCACGCCATTCCATCGGATAGGATTTCGTTTCCTTGTCATAAAGGGGAATCTTGAAACGGCCGGCCTCCAAACGCTTCACGTACATCACAAGTCCACCATCTTCGGCATGGAGGAGCTTCATCTGCTTGCGGCTGCTACCGATAAATATGAACACATCCCCATTCTTCACGCTACAGCCCATACGCTCATGCACCACACCACACAAGGAGCTGATACCTTTACGCATATCGGTTCTGCTAGGACATAAGAAGTAGCGCATTGTGTCATTCAGGCAGAACATGGCCGTAGGGATAAGAAGTTATCAATCGGGAAGCACTCTCTTCCATTCCTGTATCAAGGCACACATGAACACCATTAGGAAACCGTAAGGTGATGTGACCTGTAGGAGAAGTCAATGCGACTTCCGTGGACGGGCGAAGACAAACCTGAGCAAAAGAAACCTCGGATTCTTCAGATTCCTGGTATAGAAACTTACGTTTCCAATAATTATAAGTGGAATAACTCAGACCGTTTTCTCGAAGATACTTCATCAAGGTAAGTCCGCTGTTGCGTTGCAATTCCTGCAACTGCAAAAAATCACTTCTTGTCATAAATAAAACAATTGTAGTTATGAGCACTATTGCTGATGCAAAGGTCGCACATAACTACAACTGAAACAACGGGGATTTATTCGGATGCTTACTTTTTTCCTAAATACATAGTCAAGATAAGAAGAAAGTAACAAAATGCAACAACAGGATTGAATAAAAGACTTTTCTGCAAAAAGATAGGACATGCGGATACAGAAAAAAAGTCAATCGAACCTAGTAGAGTTGCGTTACCAACTCATAATTTTTTTTAGAAATGGAAGAGTGATTGGGTACGTAAAAAGAACGAGATTAAAAATACATGAGGAACGATTCGACAATTTTAGCTCTATCTGACAATAATACGGTTGATAATAATTTCATGCATTCCTTTCCATTCAGATTGTTCTTTGTGACGTCAAGGAGGCAAACTGCACCATTAAGAAGATTGCATATTTATTGTGTGAAGTATTTATAAAACCAAAAATATTCACATAATAAGGACCAGTATATAGGATGTTTAATGCGGTTTACGATATTAAGTGGAATGCCACTGTCTATCATAATATTTTTTCGTAAAGGTTCATCACTAGTAGCAGCCTTTACTTGCTCTACATTGTATATACTGCTTGCAGCTATATGATACCAGGCTTGTCGAATGATTCTTAAACGCTCATGCTCCAATGCTAAATCCTCAATGGTATTGGATAGTTCAATCTGACGTTGGGAGGACTTGACTATTTTCGATATGCCAATAGTTCCATTTTTATTGTATACAATTAAATCGTTTATATTAGGAATGAAAAATAATGGGACAATTAATTTATTTCCTCTGTGCTCATTACAGCATAAATGTATTTTAGAAGGATATAATTTTTTGTCCTTGTCTTCATCAATGAAAAGACTACCATCGCATGACAATACTAGGTTTTCATAAGCGCAAAAATGAGGATATAATGGGCCGCTGCGCCATTTTCGTTTTGTACCATTTAGATGTTTATAAATGACATTTCGTTTAAAATTCTTGTTGAATCGTTTGTAGTAATTAATTTTCTTAAAATCTATTTTGTTTTGTTTGGTCACAGAGCTATGAGGCATCACATGTTCCAAAGAAGTGTGTTGATTTACTTCTAGATGCCTCATGCAATAACAGCAGAATCCATGTTGTTCTCTGTAAAGCAATCTCTCCATTTTGTGATTTCTTTTAAATGAAGCATAAGTGCAATTTACATATTGCCCATCTTGTTCGTTCCACGCTTCACGTAGAAAGCGATTTACGATTTGATGACCTTTACGTCGCTTTCCTTTATTATGCTTATCAATCCAAAACATATATCTAAATAGTGTGAAGTTATTCTTCCTTCCATTTATTGATTAATTGTAACGCTTTTTTTTCTCCCAGCATTTTTTCTAATTCTTTGCGTCTCATGTTGAATAGTTGTGTATTTTCCATTTGTATAGCTCTTTTTATTGCCATTTGTAAAAATTCCACTTCCTCGTTTCTAGGAATTCCTCCCATCCAATCCAGTAATACATCATCGTAATCAATGCCAAAAAGGTCTGGCAATTCATGCGGTTGCTTCTCTCCAGCTACAAGTCTGAATATTTTATTTTGTTTCTCATCCGGTGACAAGTTGCTTACTATTAATGGTGAGTGGGAAGTCATTATGAATTGCAATTTCGGGAATGTCAGTGTAAACCGTTTTACAATTTCTGTCTCTAACGAAGGGTGTAAGTGCAAATCAATTTCGTCTATCATAACTAGCCCTGTAGGCTCTACATCTATTCGTCTATTTAACAAATAAGCCCGATATGCCAAGTCTAAGACAATAGAATATAATCGTTTATACCCAGCGGGAAGTCTGTCAAATTTGATTTCCTGTTCTGATTTTAAACGAAGCCACAATTCTGGTTTTTGTTCTTCATCAAATAAATAGAAAAGACGATCTATTTCAAAAGCAGTATCACATATATCACTATTAAGTACTAGAGAAAACTGTGTCAATTTTTTAGTGACAAATGCAACTTCATTACGTGTGAATGTGTCAGTATCATCATCTAGCTGTTTTAGTTTAGCCATTGAATTTAATAGTCGTCGTTGCCATATTTCTACACACGCTGTTTCATTATCCCATTGGTAATAACCAAAGTTGCGTAATGTTTTTCCATTTGCAGCCATCTGTTGCTTGGCAAAGGAGGATATATTTGTGAGTGTATGCGGGAAAGAATCTGAAAAATATGCAAGTAATGGCAATTCATCGTATTTCCTGTACAGTTGCATCAGATGTTGATAAGCAGGTTTATAGCGTGATGGATTAAGTGAAGACCCGCTAGTTGAACGGCGATACATATCCCATTCTATATTTTCTCCTTGAAAAGTTATTTGTCCATGAAAATTAGCATCAGCAGTTACATCCTCTGAATCTTTTCTTCTATGAAATTCATCATATTTGATAGATTTCATTTTTAAATCAGGATTTCCTGCTGACAAGAAGTCATCTCCCATTGAGCGGTCATTCGTAAACATAAAATAAAGTGAGTAAACCATAGCTCTAATGAGTGTGGTCTTGCCAGCACCATTGCGTCCGATAATAATGGACACACCAGGTGCAAACTGTATATCGAAATGGTCGAAACACAAAAAATTGTCTATAGAAAGTTTTTGATACAACATAAAATTTCATGTTTTGGAGTACTATTGCAAATATAGCGATAAAAAATCAGAAAACAAAGAATTTAACAATGTAATCTTTGTGAGGTGATAACCATCGGAGAGTCAGGTTTAAGTGCTTATGTTTCAGATTTCATTAAACTTCTTCGTATCATTATCAAAATATTGATGTCGGTTTACTTGGTTTCTGATATTCATTTGTAGCCTGTCAGTTCTATTGCCACATGTTATTTGACGACTTTTGATGACATCTGACGACTTTGTTTTTCTCATTCCAGGTATTAATCTGTTCTTTGTCTTGTGTGGTAACAGTGAGTCGGTTCATGAAAAATGTCATGCTATGAACATACAGGAAGCAAAGAAAATCAGGCTTGTTGATTTTTTAGGAGGACTGGGGCATCACCCGGTCATACAACGCGGGAACAGTGTGTGGTACAAGTCTCCTTTCCGGATGGAAAAGGAGGCTTCCTTCAAGATTGATCTCCGGAAAGAATTGTGGTATGACTTCGGGCTGGGGAAGGGCGGGGATATTATTACCCTGGCTAAGGAAATTTACCGGACAGATGATATAAGTCTTGTGCTACGGTATATTGAAGATAAAAAGGCGGTTTTGAAACCGGTTACAATTTCCTGCCCTGTTGAAGAGGCGGCACCCGCCTTTCAGGAGTTGAAAATCAGGCCGCTTGCCAACCGTATATTGCTTGCTTATCTGAAAGAACGGTGCATTGATGTGGAAACGGCGGGGAAAATATGCAGGGAGGCTTCCTTCAAGCGGAACGGAAAAAATTATTTTGCCATTGCCTTTCCCAATATTTCTGGTGGGTATGAGATACGGAACAGATTTTTTAAGGCTTGTATCTCCCCCAAGGATATTACTTGTATCACGAATGGACAGGAAACGGGCAGGTGTTATGTGTTCGAGGGATTTATGGACTTTCTGTCTTTTGAGCCGGCCTTTCCTCTTTGGACGAAGGGGGATTGCCTGGTGCTGAACTCCGTCAGCAATTTGCCGAAGGCCTTTTCCTTTCTTTCACGATATGATGACATTTACAGCTGTCTGGATAATGATGCTGCCGGAAATAATACGGTGATGGCGATGAGAGAAAAATATGGCGGCCGCGTACATGACCTTTCACAGGAATATGTCGGTTATAAGGATTTGAATGAATATCTGTGCCGTAAGCGATGAAACGTATGATTGTTGGAAGGATTATGTGAAGGGGGGTATTGAATGTCGTTTTGAATGATAAAACTACAGAATCATTTTCATTCTTGATTATTTTCGTTATTTTTGTGCCGATTATTAATTAAATAAAGGTTTATATGAACGAATTGTTGACTCAAATACAGGATGTATATGCCGCATTTTCTACCGATGCTGCGCTTCAGATTGAAAAGAATAACAAGGCCGCAGGTACTCGTGCCCGCAAAACTTCGTTGGAATTGGAAAAACTGATGAAGGAGTTCCGCAAGCTCTCTCTGGAAGAGTCCAAAAAATAATTTCTTCTTTTCTGGTTATCTTTACTTGCAGTTGCGGGATGTCGGTTTGTGAAAAGCCGCTTGCTGCTACTCTTTTGATATTTTTTGACAGTACAACCAAAACGGATGCTCCAATAGGCTTGGATTATAGCCGGTTGCGGTTCGTAATGGTTGTATTGTCCTGCAAATATGGGTTAGGGATGTTCCTTGTCTTGTTCATTTCCCGCCCACAATGTCCGGTAGTCTTGGCAAATCCTTTCGTAATCTTCCGGCTTCAAGTGCGGGAAATTAGTGGCATACATATATTGAAGGTCTTCCGGTGTCAGTGCCGGATCTTGTCTTAGGATGTCATGGATTTCATCCTCGCACTCATAACGGTCGTTGAGTATGCCCGTATGCGGATATACAGCGGTACAATCCTCAATGATATGCTCTACAAATAGCAGGCCTTTCATCAGGTCTTTCTTGACCGTTATCTCGTGGTCTGAATGGGCGTTGTAATAACCGCAACTCAGATTGACACAGCTGACGCCCATCCCGTTTCCTTTCAGGACCATTACGTCGGTCAACAATCCGTTGTTCTCCTTATAACCCCATTCTTCCGGTTTTACCGCTTTTATGAACTCATCCGAACAAAGTTCCGAGAAACCGATGCTTGTAATCAGGTCGGAATTGCCTTTCCGGTCGGGCTGGATGACAAACCGTACGTCGTTGAAAAAAGGCATGTCTGCGTTGGAACTGCCCGCGCATCCGGTTTCCTCTTCCCTGAAGAAAGCTATTTTAATGGTATCGTATTTTTTCAGGCATTCCAGACAGATGAATATTCCGTTCTTGTCATCCGCCCCCGGATTCTCAAACCGCCTTTTGCCCGGGGAATAGCCGAAAATGATGTCCTTTGTCTCTATCGCCTTGAAATCCTTGGAGTGGTGGCAGTGTGCCACCTGGTCGATATGGCTGACCAGGCAGGGATAGTTTTCCCCCGTCCCTTTTATCACATAAAGATTTCCGTATCGGTCCTGTGAAACGGATATGTTACCAGGAAGTGTTCCGATATAGGAACGGAGGAAACGTATCATATTCTGTTCCTTTCCGCTCGGGCTGTGAATGCTATACAGCTTCTTTAGCAATTGTGTATTCATGTTCTTTTTCATTAAGTTTGTAACCATAGGGAAGACCGGTGCCGGGATTGAGCGTATCAAACGCCTCTTTGTCAAATATCCATGCCTTTCCGTCCTTTACCAATTTGTCCAATGTCCCGGCGGTGATGCTTGTATCCTTATACTTGTTTTCCGCATCCGTCCATACCTGAATCCGGGTGATGTCGTCCTCCTTTTCAAACCACTCATCGTCGTATTCGGAATAATACCAGTTCTTCCGCTTGAATTCCTTCTCCGCTTTTTCCATGCACTTGCCACAACAGTACTTCTCGCCGGTCAGGTGCGATTGCAGGGCATCCCTGTGCAATATCCATTCCTGGCATTCATCACAAGTTGTACAGTCATCATCATGGTGGTATTCGTATATTGATTTTATCCATACAAAATCGTTCAGGTTTTCCGTATCCACATGGATTTGCGCACCGTTCCTGTAGCACAGCCGGGTTTCTTCACAATAATATCCATGATAGTCATCCCATTCATCCCCGTCCTCATCCCCATTGAGGTTGATGTCTGTGGTGTCAAGGTCGTGAGAATATTCTTCCGGTTCATAATTATAGGCTTTTTTCTTACTATGATTATACCATTTGAAGGAATCCTGGTAAGAGAGCGTGTCGCGTATATCCAATCGGCAGTCGATTTCAAACTTCTTATTTTTAAGGGAGTTTCCGGAAATGTCCACAAAAGCATCCGCATCACTGCATGATGCGCCGATAACTTTATATCCGTCTATGTATTCTCCATGAATCAGCTTGTCAATCAGCAGCCTTTTCAGCGTGTCGTCCTTATTGGAGGCGTATTGCCTTTCCAACAACCTCCATTTTTTACCGTGTTGGTCTGTCACGTCTGTAAACAGGATTGCCCTTGCTACGATATAATCATGTTCGTCTGTGATATAGGCGGCCTTGGCATTCACTGAATAGGCATAAAACTCATCCCTGTTCCTGCCCGTCATACAGGAACCGAAATCACCCTTGCATTTCCAATAGTCATATATCTTGTCAAACCGGTTGTCCACATGCAGTTTCAGACCGGAACCATGCCCGTAGGCATAGGTGTACCATTGCCGGGTGAAGACATCTCCGGAAAGCCAGTTCAGGATTCCCGGGGAAAGCAGCTTCCCAATCTCCGTTTCAAGGATAAGCGTCCTCATGAATTTTCCGGATTTCATTTTGAAGGTCCGGTTCCGTTCGACATTGATATAACAGACTGAAGACTTGTCCATATCTTCGCAAATCCCTTTAGATTCATTTGTCCTGTACAATCCGGAGTGATAGGTTTCCCCTATCAGTTCCACCTTGTTTGTAAGCTTCCCGTCGTTCCTTCCGGACTCTTTGACAGCCTCGGTAACTTTTTTCTGCAAGTCTGCCATATCGGATATGTGCAACAGGCTGTAATCGTTGTGTGTCAAACAATACCGGAGCAACAGGGGATTCTTTAAATGTCCGAGCAATATTTTGTTCTTTCTGGATATCACTCCGTTTTCCCTTGTTGTAAGTCCGAACCGTTTTTTGAAATCTTCGTAGTTTTTAATTTGGTAGTATAACATATTTTCCAGTTTTGATATTGTCCATGAATAAAAAAGAGATATCCCTCCCGGGACATCTCTTTGGGGTGTTTCAAACCGTATATTCCCTCACGTTGGAGTAAGGGTCTGTATTTCCTGTTCAGGCAGACATATACATCCGGATTGTTTTTTCATCCAGCCTAAGCAGTTTCTTTTCGGGCAGGAAACAGTCTATTTCTTCCATCAACTCAAATCCTTCCGGTGAGTTCGGGTGGTTCCGTATGGCATACTCCAGTTCGTCAGAGGCAATTTTCATTCCGTCGGTTTCGATGAACGGGTACTTTATTCCGAAAAAGTGGAGATATTCAATCCGGTTGTTGTCCGTCACTTCCGTTTTGTATTTTTTCATTTCTTTCGTTTGAACCATAATCTTTCTTTTTTGATTAAACATGACCGACTTGGCAAAAGCCGGTGTTTCTATTTCTTATATGCCCCGGTTTGCTTTTTGCCGTGATTGCGCAAGGCTTGGAAGGAAAAAATACCGGAGCGAAGCGAGGATGATTTTTTCCTTCCAACCAGTCCGGAGGACCGCCTTGCCCAATCGAAGGCAAAAGGCGACCTTTGCAGGTAAGAATTGAAATACGATATGAATGGCGGTCTGCCATGGAAAAGAAAAACCGTCCGGTAGACAGACGTGGTGCGGATTCAGTCGAACGCTTCCATCCGGTTGGTTTCCAGCAATGCCAGGACATCTTTCTCCTTGTACAATAATTTGCCTCCTATCTTGTAATAGGGTATTTTTCCGTTCAGGCGGTAGTCCGCCAGTGTCCTTCGTGTCAGTTTCAGCTTTCCAGCAAGCTCGCTGTCCGTCATGTAACGGTCGCCGTTCAGTAGCGGACGGAACTTTTCCGCCTGTATGTCCAGAAGGCGGGACAATGTGTCAATGTTCCGGAAAAACTGCCTGATTTCCGGACTTTCCTTGGTCAATAGTGATTGTGCCATTGTATCTTGCCAATTAAAGGATTACCTGACGAATCGTATTTTCCATAAAGCGGATGATGTCCTGACGCCTGTAATATACTTTGCGGTCTATATGGCTGTAAGGGAGCGCCCTGCGTCTCCGGAGCTGTAACAGTTTTCCGGGGGAGACTCCCATCAGCATACATGCTTCCTGGTTGTCTATCCAGTCATCCATACTTCGGGAATTTTCCCCGCATATTTCCCGCACTTTTTTTGCAAGGGCTTCCAAGGCCCTGTTCATTTCCAAGAATGTCTGCGCTTCAATGGTTACGATTTCCATACGTTTCTCTTTTTTGTCCGGTACGAAAATAGGGATGGAATCCCTTTCCTCCAAAAAGGTGTCTGTAAATGTCATCAGACGGCATCAGATGGCAAGGGGAACGAAAATGTGAAATATTTAAATGCCCCCGAGAAAGTAGCAAGCAGGAATTGAACAGGATTTTAGTCCCTGTTTAAATTTTCTTCAAAAGGGAATGACTTGCAGACCTTTTCCGATAAAAACAACTATATTTATCCGCCATCAGGATTTTAACCTTTGAAACGTTTATATTATGGAATTGATTGTGAATTTGTCGGTGATATCGGTTTTTATCGGGCTTTGGATGTATGCCCGGTATTGGAGAAGAATGTGCGGGAAGGCGTTCTGCCAATATGCTGCTGCCTGCTGCGGGAGAGAGAAAAGAGAAAAGCTGATGCGGTATGCCATAATAGCGGGAAACCGTCATGCCACCTTGTTGTATGCGTTGACTTATCCCGAACGGTTTGACAAGGCCCGGCCGTTACGCTTGTTTGAATTCAGGGGAATCCGCTGTGTGTTTGCCGGATATTATTTCCCTCAACGTTATGAAAACTGGCTTTGTGACGACCAGTCCGAATTTGTCCAGAAGGTGTATGATTTCAAGGAGGGGAGAGACCCATGCCGGAATTGTTTCTCGCAGGCGTTCCGGGTTCTTTCCGTTACCGGAGATGTGACCGCCATGTTTATGCCATGCAGCACTTCCCGGCGCTACCATCGACGTTTTTCCGGTATAGCCGCTTTTCTGGAGTCCGGGGGCTATGCCCGGTCAGGGCTGGATCTGATATGTATCACGGAAGACAGGGAGAGCAAACACACTTCCGAAAGGCGTTCCGGAGTGGATACGGCCAATTACATGATGGCGATGGGGCTGCGGGGAAAACGGGTCGTAATTGTGGATGACCTGCTGACCAGCGGTGACAGCCTGCTGGAGTATGCCCATAACCTGGAAAGGGTTGGCGCCATAGTGACAGGCGCTGTCTTTCTGGCCCGTACGTTCCGGATGCCCCCGCCGGCAACAGTCAGACGGGTTGTCTGGAAACATCATTTATCGGCGTTGCTGACAGGAAAGTAAGACGGCGGGCATGACTGTACGCGATTTGTAAAGTTTACAATCCCCCCTTTACAACTTTACACTTTGTCTTTTACAATAATACGCGGAATAAAATTTGTATTCTTTTCTAATTATTTTATAATCAGGATATTCGTTTGATGCTTTTTGTGAAGTGCCGGCTGACGGCACGTTTTTTTCACTATGAATGGCATATACTCTTATCAGTGCGCACAAGAAAGGGTATTCCAGTAATAACCTTTAAAATACAGGAGAGACATGCCATGATGTATATAGACAATGAAGTGCTTGAGAAAATGATTATGACCATAGTGGAAGGGTTTGACCGGGTGGAAAAGAAACTGGACAGTATGATGCGTGTGAAGGACTGCATGGATGGTGACAAGCTGCTGGACAACTATGACCTGGCCAGACTGCTCGGGGTGTCGTTGCGGACAGTGGCCCGTTACCGGGAGAAAGGGCTGATCCGGTATTATCAGACGGATGAGAACGGGAAGAACTTTTATCGCAGTTCGGATGTGCAGGAGTTCCTGCAACAGCGCGGGAAGAAAAAATAGAGAATGTTTTATTTCACAATGAGGAAGTTATGTTAACTTTGCACCTGAAATACATGTTATGAAGACAGATATGAAATATGCGGTGGCGGTCCTGGTGGACGGTGACAACGCATCCTTCGAGAATTTGGAGGATGTGATGGGGTTTGTCTCCCGCCACGGAAATGCCATTATCAGACGGATATACGGCGACTGGACGCGGAAACCGCTTTCCGGCTGGAAGGATGCCGCCGGAGAACACGGTTTCCGGCTGGTACAGGCCTCTTCCTTTGCCTCCGGGAAAAACACCACGGACATCGCCCTGGTCATAGACGCGATGGATATTCTGCGTGACGGACTGGCCGACTGTTTCTGTCTGGTTGCCAGCGACGGTGATTATACCCTGCTTGCCCAGCGGATACGGGAAGCCGGCCTGCCGGTATTGGGATACGGTGAAGGCAAGACCCCGGCACCGCTGGTACGCGCCTGTACTGAATTTCTGTATGCGGACCGCATGGAAGGGAAGCCGGTGGAGAATACGCCCGGATACTTTCTCCGGCGGGATATGGAATATTTTGACAGGGCTTTCGAGGAGGCCGCCGACGGTAAGACGGAAGTTCCTCTCTCGCTGATCGGAACCGCCCTGAAAAGGATGATGCCCAAGTTCAAGATAAAAAGATACGGTTGCAAGACTTTGGGAAAACTGTATGAGAAACTGGACCGTTATGAGCTGGTCCGGACGGAAAAAGGAGTGGCGGGGGCCGTACGGTTGAAACGCTGAACGTTTTTTATAAAGGGTGACCGAAACCCCGGTTTAGTCCGGATGAGCTTTTGATTTGAAACTTGAACCTCCTTAAAGGCAGAAAGAAGAGCCGTATCATTGCTTAAAACAGAGCTTGATACGGCTCTTTTCAGGTCTTGCAGTTACAATCAGTAGCTTTGCAGAGAGTCATTGGGGTTTTAACATCCTCCGGATTTTTCAATTCGGGCATTATGACGCTCTCTTTTCCGGGTTATACCGGGATGGGATTCACCCGTAACGTGTCAAGGTTGAGATAGGCCCCCCGGTAAAAGGTCCTTCCTTCCCTGAACATGCGCCAGAGGATGTCGCAGCCGGTTTGTGCCAGCATGGAGTTGATGAAGAGGTCCTGCTTCTGCAATGCTTCCGCCAGCGAACAGCTCGGTCCGGAATCCTTCTCCTCAATGGTGGAATAACTTGTCTCCTCGGTAATCACATTCATTCTGGGTATGGTGTGGTACTCGGTGGAGGCGGGCTGATGTATCTTGTTCCGGATATTGCCTATCAGAACCTGCCCGGTTGTCTGGGCATTGCCGAAATCCATCCAGTAAATCGGTGTCTTTTCGTCATTGTGCGTATTCTTCCTGTGGTGCTTCAGGAGTCTCCACAAGTCAAGCCGGGAACGGATGTTGTCCGTGCAGGTAATGATTATATTCGCCAGTCCGGGACTGTCATCGTCGTGTTTCCGCCTTGACGGGAAACTCTTTCCTTTCGCTTCCCAGGTGTAGCCGAAGAACCGGTTGATACGGGTGACAAGCGCCACAGCCTTGTTCAGCCCGGTTTCCGCCTCGCTGAACAGCTGTCGTCCGATGTTCGCTCCGGTAACGGTATCGGGGTCGAAGACCGTGACATGCAGTCCCGGATGGCCGAGCGCCTGCAATGCCATGCCCATACGTGCCAGGCAGGTGACTACCTGGGAGCCTGTGCCTCCTGCCCCGATTACGAAAACGGTTACCGGATGATAGGGATTGAGGAGGTATTGGTCTGTGTAATGTATTTTTCTCATGACAGTATATCTTTTAGCTGTTTGTTTGCCGGTTTGAGCTCGTCATTGTTGAACGGCCGCTCCCGTGCCTGCTCCGTTACCGAGACCAGATTGCCGCGTGTCGGATTTTCACTTCCTCCCAAGTGCGAGAATTCGCTGAGCCAGAAGCGTTTCTCCCAATATTCCTGAAGCGCGTGGAAGTCCATATTTTCCGGTTTTACCAATGTGGAGCTGCCCAGGCACACACTTCCGCGCGTCACATTGAAGAAAGGCGCCAGATAAAGCGGCGTGTCCTCTTCCGGTGTCCGCCCCTTGTAGGCGAATATGGTCATTCTCTCGTTTTCAATGATGTAGACAACTCCCGGCAGATGGAATACGCCATCCTTGATGTTCAGGCTGTCCTTGAAGAACATCCGCCGTTTTCCCGGCGGGTTGTACCATATATATTTCTCATGCCCTTTCCGGGTGTCGCACCATAACATGTTGGAAGGCAGCCTACCGTGGGGCACATTCTGTCTTTCGTCCGAATAGGATTCCACCAGGGCGTTCATGAACTCATACGTGACCGGAATGCCCGCTTCCATTCTGCCCGCCTTGTTGATGGGACGAAGCTCAAGGTAATTCTTTCCGGTTGCATAAGCGCTTTCCCTGTATTCATAGGCAATGAGCGCCGCTTTGGGCACCATTATCTCCTGCATCTTCTTGGTCAGTTCATTCATCTTTATCTGATTTTTGATTTGAAATTTTGATTGGGGGAATTAAAAGGAGCCGGCTATATGCTGCATGAACCTCTGCATCCACTTTGAGAGCCTTTCCGGGTAATCGTCCATGCGGAACAGCCTGTCCGTTTCCGGTGTCAGGTACATGTATGTGACCGGGGTGATGGCGTAGGTTTCACGGCAGTCCGAATTGAAATAAGACTCCATGTTTTCTGCCAGCATATCATTGTTGGAGTATGCCAGCATGATTTGGGTGTCAAGTCCTACCGGTGGAAAATCCGGTTCTTTCTCATACGCCCAGTCGTAATAGTACCGTATGAGACACGGGCTGTCCGGTGTTATCAGTTCCAGCCCCTCGCTTACCAGTCCGAGGAGGTCCCGTTCCCTCTTCGTTTCTGTCCGGCATTCCCGTATTTTGTCCTCCAGCCGTACACAGAACGGCTTTCCCTCCATCCGCTTGAGCGCTTTTGAGATTTTTCCGTTATCATAGGATTCCGCCAGCAGGCTGTTTCGCCTGACCTCCTGCGGCGAGGCGTCCGGGTCACGGTTCTTCCAGTCACGCAGTTCTTCCAGTGCCAGTTCGTAATACCATGTTTCCTTGACCATGTTCAATCCGTGGTGCCGGATGAACCGGCGGATGAATTCGCGGACGATGCACCGTACCGGTACGGAGATTTTCTCTATGAAATCAATGGGAATCCAGAACAAGGTGTAATCCGGCCATTCATGGAACCTGTACAGGCAGAAGTAAAGCCTTCCCGCCTTTTCCTCCAGATTGACCTGTTCGGGCAGCGCCTCGTCCATTGCCCGGTACAGTCCGGCGATGTTCATGCGGGGACTGCCCCCTTTCCGTGGACGGAAAGGGAGCTTTATCCCCATCAGCCCGGCATATCTTAATGCCGACCGGTAGAGGAAGTCAAAATTCTCGGATGTCGTGAGATTTGTTTCGGTTTCATCCGTTTCGTTTTCCATGTAATAATCGGTCGCAATGGGGGAAACTTTCCCGGTCAGAAAAGCATTACGCTTTCTGCCGGTGGCAACCTCCGTCTTTTTCGGGAGGTCACGCCCCGGCTGACATTTGAGGAACCGGCTTCTCTGATTATCAGGCCTGCCAGGTTTGCCGTCAGGGATTTCGGTAATAATCTGCATGTTTCCTTCTTTTGATTGTTTCTCTTTATTTTCGCCATATCCCTATCCTTTTGTCCCGATGGTTGTCTTGAACCGGTAAACCGTCCTGTCATTCTCCCATTCCGGCCCGTGCACGGTAGCCGTGGTCAGTTCGGGATAGGTCATGGAATAGAAGTCCATCACTTCGGAAGGGGACATGTTGCTGTCCGGATCTGCCAGTTCCATTTCTGTAGAATTTTTCTTCATTTTGAATATTCTCTGCAATCCTTTGATTTCAAGTGCCATAATTTTTTGTTTTTATAAGGTTTAACAACATACCGTTTCCATTTGCGCCTCATCTTTCATCCGGTATTCTTCCGGAAAGTCAAGGTATTCGGCATAAGGGTCCTCCCGGAGGAGTTCCCTGTCACATTCGTCATCCTTGTCAAAGCTGTACATTTCCGCCGGCTGCGGTTGCGACCTGTACTCGCGGTTCCCGTTGTTTCCCGGTGCGGCCTGTACGGAGACATTCTGCGGTTGCGCCGGGACCGGTTGCGGCCATTGTCCTCCGTACACGGGCTGCTGCGGCATGTGTACGGGCTGATGGAACTGTATGGCCTGCGGCATGGTCTGCGATGCCTGCACGGGCTGTCCGGGAGGTATCTGACCCCGTTGTTCCGCATAAGGATGAGAGTAAGCCGGTCTTCCGTCCGCTCCATATTGGACCGAAGGGGCAGGCTGTGCATATTGTACCGGTTGCGGAGGCTGCTGTTGCGGTACGTTTTGAGGCATGGCAGCTGCCGGTTCCGGCTCGAAAATCAGCGCCTGTCCGTCTTGCCGGCGTAGTGGTTGTGCTTCCTGTTGCGGTTGTGACGCCTGCATAAACGGTTCCTCTCCGAAAAGGCTTCCCTCGGAGGCTTTTTTCTGCACTTCCGCCATTTTTGCGTCAATGTCCTTCTGTCTGTCAGGTGTGGCCAGTACCTTCGCCTGCCTGAGCCACGTCAGCGCCTCGGAATAGCGTTTGCCGGCGGTCGCCTCATCCGCCTTTTTCAGCAATTTTTCCATTTTCTCCCGTTTTTCCCTGACCTCTTTCGGTTCCTTTTCCAGCGGGGATTTGGCGCCCTTGTTCTGTGACGCCGCCTGTTCCGCCTGTTTTTCGAATGTCTCCAGGTTGGTGAGGATGCCCTGCGCTTTCTGTACGGGAGTGCTGATGGCTTGAAGGAACTCCGCATCCAGTTCCTCCGGAGTGCCGTTCAATACCAGGGGAACGATTTGCCCCCCGGCTTCGCCTTTCAGTCCGGTGCGGCGGGGCATGACAGCTACGGTCAGACGGTTGTCGACTTGCCGGATACTGAAACTCAGGTCAGTGCCGGCTGTAATCATTCGGTTGATAGCTTGAAAAAACATAGTGGTAAAATATTAAAGTGTTATACATTCGTTTCGTTAAAGAAATCCTTCAGGATTTGCCGCCTGTCGGGTTTTGAGGCGATGCCTCTCAACGGTTCCAGATAGTACCCGATATGTTTCGGTCCGTCCACCGTGCCGGGGATACGTTTTTTAGTCGGTCTGATACGGTGTGTGGCGGGCCATGCGGCCGGCATGACCGGAGCCGGGGAAGAAAATGCTGCTGTTCTCATGTCTTTGAAGGATTAACGGTTATACGAACATGCCTGCCAGAAGCAGGACAAGAATTATTTTTATGACAAAGGAAAGGGTCCTGAAAAAGAATCCGATGATTGTTCCCGAGAAGAGGAACAGGACGATGGTGTACACAGGGACAATCCCCTTGTTGTAAAGCAGGCATATTCCTGCGAGCAGGACCAGCGCTACCGCTTGTCTGCTGATTTTTTCGATGAGTTGCAGTTTCATGTTCTTTATAATTTTAAGTATGAATAATCCCATCGGGATATGTTTTCCCGATTTTATAGGCTCCCGTCCCTTGGATTGCCTTTTTGCGCAAGGCTTGGGGAAAGAAAATACCGGAGCGGAGCGAGGATGATTTTCTTTCCCCAACCAAGCCCCTGAAAGGGGCCGCCTTGCAGCAAATAATGAGGCAATCCAAGACCTTTGCCGCTTAAAAGCGGAAAAACTATCCTGCCGTCTTGTCCGGACCGGAATCAGGCCGGCTCTAAAAAAGAAAAGAGGCACGGGCCTCTGATGACGCCTGTACCTCTTTCCTCTTTTGTCTGTCTGGAATCCGGATGGCCGGTAAACCTCCGCGGGTCATTCCTCCGGGCGTTGGATCCGGCGGATTTCACCGGTAATCCCCTTCACCAGTTCCAGTACACCGTCCAGAAATTCCTCCGGTGTCCGTTCGCCCCGCTCTATCTGCGCCAGTTCCGCTTCCCAGCCCGAGGTGAGGGAGGCGTCGGCTATTTTCATGCCCCGTACCGTTTCGTAGAAAAAGAGTCCCTTGGGAGTCGGAATGACGTATTTCCCCGAATAACGGATATATTTGCGTTCGAGCAAGGTGCGGATGATGTTGGCTCGTGTGGCTACCGTTCCCAGTCCGTTCCTGTCCATGAATCCGACCAGTTCCGCATCCGTATAGGGGGAGGGCGGCAGGTTTCTCTTGCGGATGATGCTGCAACCGGCCACCTCTACCAGTTCGTCCCGGGACAGCTCGGGAAGGGAGAGGCTGGAAAAGCCTTCTTCCGCGATGAGGTGTTCCCGTCCCAAGATGCCGGTCCATCCTTTTTCCAGTATGCGGTATGTCCGGGTACGGAATTTGTGCGCGGCGCATACCGCATCGACCGTGGTGTATTCCACCTTGCAGGATGGCGAGAAAGCTTCGAGCATCCTGCCTACGATGAGCGTATAGACCTGCATCTCCTCCCTGGCCAGGTCGCCGGGTGACATGCCGGTGATGATGATGGCATGGTGCTCCGTCGTCTTCAGCGGGTTGATGACGGCCTTTGCGCCGGCAATATCCAGCCGGTCCGCATACGTCCGGAACTCCTTGCGCGCCAGCATCTTTTCCATGACGGCGGGAAGCGTGGCATACACATCCTCCGGCAAGAATCGGCAGGCAGTACGCGGATAGGAAATCAGTTTCTTCTCATACAGGCTCTGTGTGATTTCCTGTACCTGTATGGCAGTCAGGCCATGGTAGAGGTTCGCATCCGTCTGAAGTCCGGTCAGGTCATACAGAGCCGGAGCCCGGACCTCCTCCGTCCTGCGGCTGACCGCCGTGATGCGGGCTTTCCGTGCCGCCTTGCAGTCCTCGTACAGCTCCGTCGCATTCCGATGCTCCTCAAAATCTTCGGTGCGCCGCATCTTGATTATCCGGTTGTCTTTGCAGATGCTGATGAATACCGGCCAGCTGTCGGCACCTATGTGGTTCTCCCTTTCCCGATAACGTCCGCTTATGGCCGCCAGCACAGGTGTCTGCACCCTGCCCAGTGAGTTGTTTCCGAAGCCTACCGCCTTGCACACGGCATAACTTGAATTGACTCCCAGCATCCAGTCCGCCCTGTTGCGGCTGTCGGCCGCCAGGAACAAGCTGTCGAACTGCGAACACGGGCGGAGGTTTGCCATGCCCTCCAGAATGGCCTCATCCGTCAGTGACGAGATCCAAAGGCGGAGACAAGGCTGCTTGCATCCGAGGAAGCGGTAAAGGTGGCGGAACAGCATTTCCCCCTCGCGGGAGGCATCGGTGGCCGCAATGATCGTGTCGCATGCGTCGAACACTTTGGCTATCACTTTCAGTTGGAGCACCGCGTTGATGTCGGGATTCCATCCGGTATCCGTCTTCATGTTCTTCACCGTCAGGTAAGGAGGCGGGACCAGCGGGAAATCCTCCCATTCCACCCTCGCTTTTCCGGAATCCTTCGGCATCGCCAGGGAAAGCATGTTGCCGAATGTCCATGTCACCATGTAGCCGCCTCCGGTCATGTAACCGTTCTCTTTCTTATGGGCGCCTACCACTCTTGCTATCTCTCTGCCCACGTTGGGCTTGTCAGTCAATATTGCAATCATATTCTTTTTTTCTTTTTATGTACTCCGTACCGTCCGGCACGGAGTACGTGTCCGACTTCTTCCGTCTTATGCTTCCGGTTCCTTTTCCGGGCTGATTCCCTTGATTTCCAGGACCGGTTTTCCACCGGGTCCGGGTACCAGTCTCAATGTGGCGTCCATGCTCAGGTCGATGACCGGGGTACGGAACTTCAACGGAATGGCTTCCGTCTCCATGCCTTGCAGCAACCGCTCCATACTGCCGTCCGCCTCCAGCTGTTCCTTGCTGAGCCCGAGGGTCTTCAGAACGTTCCACTCCATATCTTCCGCCTTGAGGCGGGTCTTCTGATTCGTATTCATATCATTTCTTGATTTTGGGGTTGTTTGTAAAGTCATTTTCTTTGTCATTTCCGCTATCATCCTACATGGCCTGTTTCGCGCTTTTCTTCTGCTCCTGTTGTTGGGCATTGTCTGCCTGTGTCGCCCGGCGGGAAGTGTCCCTCCGGATATCCGGATTGTCCTGGAAATACTGCAACTGCCCGGAACCGGGGTTGACTTTCAGGTAGGAGCTGAACTGTTTTCCGTTGCTTTTCAGGTCGGAAATGAGAATGGCCTTTCCGTCCTGGAGGTTTGCCCTCTCCTGCGCAGTGAACACATGGCCGTACACTTCCGCCGGGATGCGCGGTGCCTGCTGCTCGTTGAACCCGTCCGGGGTACGGGAGTATTGCGGGTTGCCGGTGGTCATGTTCAGCTTGACGAAGGCGGAGAACTCCTCTCCCTTGCGGTTGACCATGTTTTCCAGAAAGACCGGCTGTCCCTTGCGGAGCAGCTCCTTGTCCTCGTGGGTGAGCTGCACGTTGCAGATCTCCTTCGGGATGTAGATTTCGCCTGTCTCCGGATTGTGGCGGGTATAGTTCGGACGTCCCGTCACCTTGTCCAGCGTGACGAATGAGGAGAACACCTCGTCGGAGTTCCTGCGTTTCATGTCCTCAACCAGGATGGTATGCCCCTCGCTGAGCATCTTCAACTGGGTGGGCGAGAGCTGTACCCCGCCGAGGGACTGCTGGTTGAACGCCTGGTCCTTGGGAAAGATGAACTCCAGCCCCCTGCGTTCGGCACTGTACTGTAGTGTAGCGCTGAATTCTTTCCCCTTGTTGGAAATCATCCCGTCCACGAACACCTGTCCACCGTTCTTGAGGGTCTGTATCTCGTCGGGACTCAACTTGACACCCCTTACCTCATCCTGCACGTAGACATGCTCCTGGCGGACGGCCACCAGCTCGTTGGTGTTCTTGTCGATGGAGATCAGACAGGGTTCCGTCGTGCCTCCGCGCAGGTTCAGTTCCGCCACACGTCCCATGTTGCCGCTCTCGCGCAGGTTCTTCTTATCCTCCTCGGTGAAGATATGCCCGAAGTACGGGCGTTCCAGCTGCGGTTCCTTGCGTATGCCGTGGATGCCGAGCCCGACCTGTCCGTTCTGCATGGGTATCAGTGAAAGGCGCGCGTCCATACGGATGGTGGCGGCGTCCAATGTCAGCGTAAGCGGTACCAGCTTGTTCGTCTTGTAGCCTTTCAGCATGGAGTCAAGCAGTCCCTCCTGTTCGAGCGACGCTTTGGGAACACCGATCTTTTCCAGTGCGTTCCAGTCTATCATATCCTCATTGTAGCGGTAACGCGGTGCCTGTGGCTGCTGTTCCGCCTGCGGTACCTGCGGCTGCGCGCCTTGTGCCGCCTGTTGCACCTCGCTCTGTTGCAGGGGTTCCTGCGGTTGTTGCTGTTTTTTCTTTGCCATCGTTTCTGTTTTTTCTTGGTTTACATTCTGTTCCTTCCTGTTCTCTTTGGGACGGATCTCGTAGCGCTTGAGGAACTCCTTCACCGCGTCCGTCTGTTTTCCTTCCGCCAGGTCCCTGATGGCCTGCTTGTTCATCTTGTAATCGTGGACGGTCATGCGGATCAGCCGGAAATGCGTGGGGTTCTTGAGCTGGCTCCAGAAATTCTTGATGAAATTCTCGAGGATACTTGAGTTCTTGTCGAATTTCAGGAATGAATTCTCGTTCCGTTCATCCGCCGGAACAGTTTTCACCTTTCCTTGTCCGTCGATTCCGCTGACCGCCCGCACGCCCGCTTTCGGGTCGTTCTTGTTGTGAACCAGCATCAGTTCGGTAATCTGTTCCACCGGAAGGGCCTCGTCTTTCGCCTTCGGTTTCCTGGTCCGTTTGGGTTTCTCGTTCATGTTCTTTTCTTGTGCCATACATCATCTTTTTGAGGTTAATGAATCGCTTTGACACTTCAAATGTATGAGTATATTTTGGATAAAATGCTGATTTTCAAAAAGGTGACATCGGACGTCATCAGATGTCATCAGATGTCCGGAAAGGTGCTTCAAAACAAGTAGGAAATACAAGGGCGGCAGGAAAAAAGAGTAGGGGCAGGAGAGGGGACGTACCGCAGGGAAAAGGACAAACGGCGTGCATGGCACGGAAGAAAAAAGGAGCGGGTACGGCGGCCCATGCAGAACAGAGGGAGCTGAAGCCCCCTGTTTTTTCTTGTGGTCCGTCATATACTTAATAAGAAGATTTCAGGCGGGACGGGATATGGTATGGTCAGTATTTGATTTTCAGGGAATATAAGAAACGGTTCCTCCGGAATATCTCCTGTATGTATTGCCCGTGCGTCACGTCGGTCGCAGTTTGCCCCTGTAATCATCCTTCAAATCGAAGCGGGATTGCCGCCGCATTCTTTTTCGCGGCAATTTTCCCCGGCGCCAGCCGCAAGGAAAATTGCCACGAAAAGAGTGTGGAAAATGCGGCTGGCAAGACCGGTTCGATTTTCCTTTGATGGAAGGGGAAACTGTCCTGTATATTATTATCCAGTCCTTTCAGACCTGTTCCTTGGTAATCCCGTACATGCCCATTTTCTTGTAAAGGGTCGGGCGGCTGATGCCCAGCAAGGCTGCCGCCTGTGTCAGGTTGCCTTTGGATATGGTGACCGCCATCCTGATCTGTTCCGCATTCCGCTGTTCGTCTTTTAGCAGGCAGTTGTTTATCTTTTCTTCCTTTGCAAGATTCAACACGGTCTTTCCCGCCTGCTGCAACCGTAAGCACTGAGGGGTTATCAGTTTTCCGCCACATATCAGCACCGCCGCATGGACAACCTGTTTCAATTCACGGACATTCCCCGGCCAGCCGTAGCCCAGCAATATTTTTTTTGCCGCCTCGTCAAAATCCGGAATCTCCTTTCCCAGTTGTCCGGCGGATTGGATACGGAAAAAATCAGCCAGCGGGAGTATGTCTTCCAGGCAATCCTGCAACGTGGGCACGGTGATTGTAAAATCCTGCAACCGGTATAGCAGGTCCTTCCGGAAGCGTTTTTCCGCGACGGCATCCTGCAAGTCCTCATTGGTGGCGGCGATGACGCGCACGTCCATCCGCTTGTCCTGTCTTCCGCCCACGGGGCGGTACCTCCGTTCCTCCATCGCACGCAACAGCATCTGTTGTATTTCCACCGGCAGATTCTCCACCTCGTCCAGGAACAACGTGCCTCCCCGCGCTTCCTGGAAATATCCCGGTTTTTCATCCGTCGCCCCCGTGAACGCCCCTTTGACATGGCCGAAAAAGGCGGATGCCGCCAATTCCCTTGACAGGCTTCCGCAATCCACGGTTATGTACGGCTTGTTCGCCCTCAGGCTCCGCTTGTGGATCTTGCCCGCCAGATGCTCCTTGCCCGTCCCCGTATTGCCGAGTATGAGCACCGTCATGTCCGTGGGGGCAACCAGGCGGATGTAGCGGTCCAGCTCGCGGAAAGCGGCGCTCTTGCGTTCATAAATCACTTTGGCGAATGCCTCGTCCGCCATCCTTATCTTTTTCAGTGCGGGAAGCAGCTTGTCTTCGAGCAGCGGTTTGAGGATATAATCCTCCGCTCCCAGTTTCATGGCATGTACAGCCGTGTGTATCTCCTCATAGTTCGTCATCATGATGAACGGATGGGTATAGCCCTGTTCCCTCATCCATTCCAGCAGCGCGGTGCTTTCCCCGTCCGGCAGTCTCAGGTCGGCCAGCACGATGTCATCCTCCCGGACGGAACGGGCGATGACCTGCCGCGCCTGTGCCAGCCGGTAGGCCTTCACTGTCTGGTAATCGGCATTCTGCAAGAAGTTGCAGATATAATCGCAGAACAATATATTGTCCTCAACCACAATCACTCTCATAGCTTTCCTTTGCCTGTTGTGCCAAATCAATTATTTCCTTTCCCTTGTCCAGTACTTTCCGGACCGCCCGGCCGAACTCATCCGCCGAATATTCCCCGTTCCCCTGAAGCAGCATGAACAGGTCCCGCAGGGGCTTGCCGGCATGGATTATCTCCCAGGAACTGCTCAGGTGGTGAGTCCATTCCCTGAGCGACTCGTAATCGTTCCTTTCCGCACTTTCCGTCATCGCCGCGATATCGTCCGTTGTCTCCCTGATAAGCGTCTCCAGCATTTCCAGCCTGTCGCCATACTCCAGCAACGCATGGAAATCGACCTGCTCCTGCTGCCTTTCGTCGCCCAGGCATCCCGTACAGACTTGCAGCAGCTCTTCCACGGAGAACGGTTTTTTCAGGCAGGCCGAGAACCCCGCCTCATGCAGGTCCGCCGTATTGCAGCCTCCCGAAGCGGTGGCCGCAATGACCGGAATGGTCCGCGAGTTTCCCACATTGGCTGTGCGAAGCAGTTTCAACACGTCGAACCCGTTCATCTGCGGCATTTTCAAGTCGGTAATCATCAGGTCATAATTCTGACGGCGGATGCATTCCATCAGGTCACGTACGCACCCGCATGTCGTGCACATCACCCCATGGTGCGCGAACATCTCCTTGACGGCGGCCAGCAGGACGGTATCGTTGTCCAACGCCACGACGGTAAAAGGCTGTACGAGGGACCGGGTGCCGTTTTCTTTCTTCACCGTCTCCTCCGCGGTTGACAGGGGCAGGAGCACCGTAAAGCAGCTTCCGGATCCTTTTCTGCTTGTCAGTTCTATCGTGCCTCCCAGCAGTCCGACCAGCTCCTTGACAATGGAGAGCCCCAGTCCCACGCCCTCCTCGGCCATCGCGTTGGGCAACCGCTCGAAAGCGGTGAAAACGCGTGCCTGCTCCTCCGCGCTCATCCCCGTACCGGTATCCTCGACGGAGAGCTGCAAGGTTCCGTTATCAAACCGCATGCGTAATGTGACCGCCCCCCGCTCCGTGAACTTGATGGCGTTTGACAACAGGTTATGTCCTATCTGGACAATCCGTTTCTTGTCCCCGATGACCACCCTGTCCCTTGGACTCTCCATATTCAGGAAGAGGTTCTTGTCCGCCGCCAGCGGCATGAAATCCGCTTCCAACGTCTCGATGACGGTATGCAGCCTGAACGGAACCGGATTGACTTCCTCCTTTCCGCTCTCCAGCCGGAAAAATCCCAACAAAGTGTTCAGCATGGCCTCCATGTGTCCCGCCACCCGGCGTATCGTCCGGTTGTATTCTTTCCGTTTGGATATCTTTTTCTCCGTCGCGAGCAGTTCAGCATAGCTGTTGATTGTCGTAAGCGGTGTGCGCAGGTCATGGGTCACGGTCAGCATGATTCTTTTTCTTGCCGCAATCAGCTCCTCGTTTTCGGCGACGGTATGTTCCAATTGCCCGATTGTTTCCTCCAGCCTTTTCTTGTAGCGGTTTATGCGTGCCATGTCCCGGTGTATAATCATGTAGGAGCCTCCGAGCAGCAGGAGCATGAACACCACCAGCCCGGCGACTATGGCCAGTGACCGTTCGCCCGTCCTGCCCAGCTTCTCCTCCCGTTGCTGCATCTCTTCCTGGATGTTCCGGTCCATGTGCCTGATAACCTGTTGAAGCTGCTCGTTGAGCAACCTGTTGCGGGAGGCGAGGATATGTGCCTGCTCGGAGAACTGGCGCGCATATTGCCGCTGTCTGTCCGCTATGCTCCTGTTGAGGGTATGGAGTGCGGATGTGTCCGGGGAGGTTTCCGTCTTCTCTTTTTTCCCGAACAGCCTTTTCAGGAATCCTCCCTTCCTGCCGGTCTTTTTCGGGGGGCTTTGTCCGGCTGTTTGCGGAAGCTGTCCGGCTATTTCCCGGCCGGCTTGCTGCTGCTTGCGCATAATCTCCTTGATTTGCAGCATGGACTGTTCCTTGTCCCTCCATAAGATGCGGATACTGTCTATCCGGGCGTTGGGATGCAATTCCTGTAAACCGTACAACAGGCTGTCGACGGCCGATTTCTGTTTCAGGTACGTGTTGAAATCCTTCTCGTCCCACTCCGTGAATGTGTCGCAGAACAAAGAGAGTTCAAGCATTTTCATATATACATTGCGTATGGCCCGCTTTTGTCTGTTTATTTGCCGGACATTCGTTTCTATAGACCTGATCTCCCGCCATTCGTGGATACCTATATATATGATACAGCCAACCGTCAGGAGCACGGTGATGTACCCCGCCGCAATCTTGGCAAGAAGCGACCGCGGGTGTGAAGTCTTTCTTATCAGTCTGTTCCAATTTATCAATGTATGAGCCTTTTTATTTTTGTTATACCCGGTTTTAAACAAGCGAACAATAAAAACCGACCAGTCGGTATTTTATTATTCGCAAAGATAAACCTTTCCAAATAATAACAAAAGAAAAAGTATTCAAATGCAAGGCAAATGTGCCGTTTACATTAGAAAAATGCGGCTTTAAGCGAAGAGAAGCGGTTATTGTATTTGAAAAAGCAGTGCTCCAAAGGTTTTTCCTATGGAATTTTCGAACAATTGCCGGCTGAACACCTGTATGTCGTCCACAGACTGCTTGTGAATGACAACGACCGCATTAAAAAGAAAATCCTGTTCCCTGGCAAGAAGTTCGTGATACATTTGCGGAAATTCGTCCATGTATTCGTTGGCGGAGGATACGAACTGCATGTAATACATCAATCCGTTGCCCTCCAGTTTTTCAGGAAAACTGTCGATTACCCGTTCGATCGGGTTTTTGTAGGACCGGAGAAATTCGTCCCATCTTCTCCCTTCCAGATAATCCATTTCCGGAGAGAGCTGGGAAGCCGGGAAAAAGCGCATTTTCACGACAGTGTCAATCAAATGCCGTTTGGATGAAAAATAGTGCATGACCGCTCCTTTGGACTTATGCACGGCTGCCGCCACATCGCAAAATGAAGTCTGTTTCATGCCTTTGGTAAGGAACAGTACATACGCCTCGTCAATTATCCGCTGTTTCAAGTTTGGATCCATATCACACCTGCATTATATAAAAAATAGCACAGATGCAATCAACAACCCAAACGTGGCAGTGGAAAAGCCTAGAGATGAAGTCGACACACCCGTGCTATATGTTTTGATATAGCGCAAGCTGTCATATCCCATCTTCTCTCTTTGAAATTTTCCACTTTTCGTTTGAAAGATGTATATGATACTATACTATTTTACCTGTTAGTTTTGCAAAATTAAGCTATTTATTGCTTATTTCCAAACTTAAACACTTAAACTACACTTAATAACACAGTTCCATAGGAGAAGCGTCCGCTTTCCGGAACAAGCAACAGGATTTTTTCACCGGACTTCAGTTCGTGTGTTTTCCAGAATTCATCCAATATGGCGAAGATGGCGGCAGAGCCTATGTTTCCCACTCGAGGCAAATTTGTATACCACCGTTTTTCATCAAATATTATATTTCTGCTTTGGATTTCTGCTATCAGGTTTTTATAGATTATCATAGAAGAAGCATGTGGTAACACATGATTAATTTCCTCCAAACTGATTCCATGTTTTGACAGGCTATTTTCAATATGATCTACCCAATGTGGAAGAAGTTCTTTCCCCAAGAGTTTAATATCTTGCTTTAGTGTAAATAAGGATCGATTTGTGTAGTCTTCATTATCAAATTCTTTCCAGCCTTTTAACTCACCATCTTCCCGTTTCTCTGCTCCCGCAAACATACAAGTCGGAAGTTCATTGGCATAAGAAACCATTTCAATCCATTCAATTTTCAATGCCTTCTGATTTTCGGGTGTATCCTGCAAAAAGACAGCACTAGCCCCATCACTTAACATGAAACGCAAAAAGTCTTTTTCAAGTGCCATATATGGGCTTGTCCCCAATTTACAACACGATTCATATTCAATATCGTAATTCTTAGAGAGTAATCCTGCTGATGGTAACTCTGAAGCACTGCATATGGCGTTTCTTTTTTCTCCCGACTTGATAGCCCAATATGCAATTTTCAGTGCCTGAATTCCAGATAGACAAATCCCTGAGGCTGAAAATATTTCCAAAGGTTTATTTTTCAACAAACCATGTACCATTGAAGCATGGGATGGCATTAACTGATCAGCATTGGATGTGGCACAACTTAATAATTCAATGGATTTCTCATTGAGATTCTTGTCGGATAGAAGACGGTTGATGGAATTAGCGGCTAATTCCGCATTGGTATGTGTCATTTCTTGTTTGGTATTAAGTGCATAATACCGATTTTTTATACCATTTTGTCTTAAAACAAGATTTTTTACTCTTGAATGTTGGCCAGATATTAATCCTAAATAGTTTTCAATAGAATTGTTGTCTATCGGATTATTTGGGAAGAAGCTGGCTGTTTCGGTTATAAAAACTTCATTCTTCATTATGTAATTAATTGATTAATATTTTATAATATTATACAAAAACATGAATTGCTTTTTTAGTCTATCAACATCTAATCCATTATTTAGTGCATCATCATAAGATTGTCCATAAAAAAGATACCTAAAATGTTGAGCCAATAACAAACTATCCAATTCCGGTTTTATTTCTTTTTTTTCTTGCGCTTTTTTTATTATCTTTTCAAACAGAATGACTTCATGTTGTTTGATTTCTTGCGCTATCTGTTTAAAGTTTGGATAATAGCATTCGGCTTGGGATATTAATTTTAAGTATGCGTTGGTTATGTTATTAGGGTCATCATCGCTAAGGAATTGTTGCATTTCGTTTTTGGTACTGGCGACTTTATCCACATAGAAGTGAATAAATTCCAATAGGGAAAGATTGAATGCACCTTGCATTTTGTTGTTAGTATTCTGCTTATGCAAAATGTAGTAGTCGATTACATCATTAAACAACTCCTGTTTCGTTGGATAATGGTACGACATACAACCTCTTGATAAATTTAAACTTCGTTCAATTTGCTTAAGGGGGACGATGTTAAAATCTTTAGTCAGAAACAGTCTAAACGCTTCCTCCCTTATTGTCATTTTTGTTTCTGAGCCTTTTGATCCTTTCATGATTTCATATTTTTGCTCCATACAAAAATAAGACTTTTGCATTAAAAAATTGTTCTTTTTGCATATAATTAAAATATAAACCAATCAAAAGCCCTATAATTATTCTTTTTTCTGTATATTTGTTATCAAATAAGCCGATTAGTCGGTCTATTCGGCATAGAGGAATTCAAACAGAAAGTGGAATTTCAAATAGAGATATTCCTCTATGTCTTTTTCCCAATATAGATTGTACCCTATAAAAAATTCTACATAGCGATTTGACACATATATGTGCACGAAATATGTTTTCGGATTAAAAAAACAAAACCGACTAGACGGTTTTGTTTTGCAAAAATATAAACATTCGGAATAAAAACAAAGGGAAAGATGAAACTCTATGTTAATAAACATTTCATCCTTCCCTTTTGACAAGTGCTGATTTATCAAATTTATCTTGGAGTCATTTTAACTTTAACCTGTACTCCCATGGAGTTTAAGACACGAACCGGTGCTTTTTCACTGGCTTTCAAATAAAAAAGAAGGTAGTCTTTTGCCCGTTGGGATTCGAAATAACCTTTTTCGTGGTATTCGGCAATCCACTTTTGAATTACCGGAACCTGCCAGCGGTTCATTAATACATAGTAACCGAATTTATACTCCAAGTCACTCAAAAAAATATTGAGTTTCAGGTAATCCCACCAAAACTGTTGCTTCTTTTTGCTTTTGGCGTTGAGTATGACCACCTGATGGTCAAAGGTGTCACGGGGATTTTCCCAATCTTGGCGGGAGATAAATACATCAGGAAGCGCATTGTCCGCGTTGTCCTTTGCCGGAATGAAAGGGGATAACGCCTCAATGGAACCTTTCATCTTTTCATATAATGCCGGCTCATATTCTTTGTTATACAATATGACGTCTCTCAAGCGGGTGGACGTAAGATGGGTTACTACCGGGCGTCCGCTTATACAATGTTCAGGGATAGTCATCCTTGAAGCCAGTTTCTTCATAAACTTGACTTCCGCCGTTATCTGTTCTTCCTTATCCGCTTTTTTGAAAGGGTAGTCCGTGCAGGCTATTTTCCGCATACCCCGATGCAGTTCCGTAAGCTGCAAGGCTCCATAAGCGCAGAAGATGGAAGCACGGATAATCTTGAAGATAGGGGTACGGTCGCCCTCGTGTGCCACATACGGCAGGTCTGTCACACCAAAAAGCATTTCATTTTCCACTATCAAGTCGGCGGAGATTGTCTTGCCCTCTTCCAGGCGACCCTTGATTTTGAAATTACGTTTTTGCCATCCCCAAGTGTGAATGGGTTGCGTAGCCAGCAGTGTCACACAATAATTGCCATTGTGCGGGGTGAAATCTACATTTTGTGGGGTTGCCTTGGACATCAGCTCATTCAGCAACTTGATTTTTTGGATATTGTCCATAAATAAATTGGTATTAAGTGAAACATCTTGTTAACAGTGCAAATGTAGGCATCGGCTTTCGTACCCGAGTTCCGTTTTTCGCCGAAAATCACTGCAAGGTCAACCAATTATTCGATATTTATTCTATTTTCGATTCTCAATATATAGTTTGTTTCCAAGAAAAAGCGTTCCATCCGTACCGCCTGGCCCGTTCTGAACAAAGGTCTTTCGCTATTGGCTATGCAGGCTTTCTTTATAGGAAAGTTCCGTGCCTCTTCCTGTTGCTCAAAATAGCCAATGGTAGAACGTAACTGTTGTTCACCATCCTTTATCCACTGGCTGCCTTTGCTTTTTCTTTGTTTCAGTTCCACAAATATGATTGTGTCTTCATAAAACAGACAGCCGTCACAGCGATTATCCATCTTTCCGTCCGCCTTGCGTAATTCAATGCAATGGTCAACCGGTACAAAATTTACTTTAAGCCGGTAGTGATTGTCCACTGCCGCAATCCAATCCTGTCCCTGTTTTTCAGCGATGTATGCTTTTTCGGCAGCCGGAGCGGGCCGGTCACATATACCGAATTTGCGTTTGCATGAGGAGGAAATATGTTCTGTAGGGAAAAAGTCAATCATACTCTTGTTGTATTTCCAGTAATTCGGCAAAATCCTCGTTTGTTTTCTCCAGCATCCTATTGAGGAAGTTTTCATCGGAAGGCAGTCCATGATATGTGTCCAATACGGTTGCCGTTCCTTCCACTTCATTGAATTCGTAAATAGCGATTTCGTCAGGATGTATGGCGGCTTCTATAGGATAAATAGTACCTATTCTTTGTCGTGCCTCATCGGAAAGATTGCCAGAAGCCAACAACATACCGGTTTTGACAGCGATGGTCAGGCTGTTGATGAGGTACGGACTATGCGTTGTAACGACCAGACGGTTTGCCTCTAACGAATTGTTGAAAGCCAGCAATTGTTTCATTATCATCCATTGCGATTCCGGATAAAGGTTTTGTTCCGGTTCCTCCACGATGTTGACAAACGCCGACTTGTTGAATCTGGCAGAAACGGCTGAAAGGGCGATTCTCCGTTGCTCGTCTGTAAGATTCGGTATATTCCATATATTCGCCACTTCCGCTTCGAAGCGTTTCGCTTCATCGCTACTCATCTTTTGGGCATTGTTTGCCTGGCTTTTTACAGATTCGGACAAATGCAGAGAAACCAGATAAAGCGGTACTATGGACTGGAAGCCACTGGAAGCCTCCATCAGCTTCACTTTGTAATCCTCGCCTTTGACATAGACAATGTCGTTTTGCTTGTTGTATTCCAGCTGCGCATGGTTGATAGGCAGTTCCAGACTACCCTTGATGAGTTGTTTGGCGTTGTTATATTCCGTCAGAAATACCAGCAAAGCATCCGGCAAGTCCTTAATCAAATTCGGTTTGTTGACCATGCTGATGAAGTTTCGTTCAGCGGGAACATACATGATTTGAGGAAGGGCATATTTGTTCAATGTACCGTCTTTTTTTTCTATGATAAGTTCGCCTTGTCTGGTATAGGTGAACTTATAGGAATCCCCTTCGTAGAAAATTTCAGTCCGTTCCTTTATGAAATAATTGGAAATACGGTGATAACCGCAATATTTGTTCTTGAACTTGGCCGCGGTAAATTCTTTCTCCTTGAAATCCCCCCGCGTCAAAACCTTTTCCATCCATGTAAATGTGGAAACCAATTTGGCAACCGTACTTTTACCGCTACCCTGGTTGCCGGTAAAAACAGTCACTTTTTCTATGTCAATCCATCCGTCCATTGCGGAGACCGTTTCCTTGAGCGGACCGAAATTCTTAATCTTGATTCTACTCATATCGTTGTTATATAGACTATGTGCAAAGATAGTGTTTCTAAATGAGATGACCTAACGAAGGTCGTACCTCATTTGCCTTGGACATAAATACCTTTCCAGTTGTCCGGAAAATGCTTTTCCTCCCACATGCAATTGAATCTTTGGGGTGAACAAAAGGAACCTACTGCATAAAAGACAGAATAGAAGACAGAATATGAAGGATTTCCTTTATAACCTTCGACATCAGCTAAAATCTCATCCATGGTCCTGTTGAGTTCTTTTTCATCCTTTACATATTTAAATTCGATTGCGCATTCCAATGAAGGTATTAATATATCCGGATTATAGCATTTGGCTGTTTTCTGAAATTTGAAACTGCAAGATTTATTATCAGGAAATGCTGTTTTGCAGATATTAATCATAGGTTTGTACACCTCCGGTTCGGATTTTGGTTGTATGTCAAAGTCTGCAAGTAACGTAGCCGTACTGTTTAAAATATTCTCCAGGATTTCAAATTCTTTATGAGCACCTGTAATGCTGAAATCATCGAACGCGTTCAAAAATTTTCTATAAGCAAATATCAGTTCGCTATCCATATCTTCTGTACCACGTAGCATTCTTTCTTTTTCGTAGAATGGTGTAATTTCTGTTAGAAAAGAATTATAATAATCCGGAAGGTGCTTCGCTTCAATATACGCTTGTACTAAAGGACGCAATTTTTTTGCCATGTAGATTAGGGAATCCTTTCTTTCTTGTTCGTCCATTTCATAATCAAGACGTTCTTCTTCGGACAATTTAGAAAAATCGGGCATTCCGTATTCTTCAAACATCATATACTCGTAGTGACTACGGCTGAATGCAGCCATTAATTCTTTTATTTTTTCCGCTAAATGTTTCATATCTATTTTTTCATAAACAAAATAGACCAAACGGTCTGTCTGCAAATATATTCCTTTTAATCTACGAAAAGAAATAGAAGTGTCATTTTTTGAGGTGAAAATATGAATTTAGCAAAACAGAGAGCAACTAAGTATGAATCTTGAATGGGGAAGACACTGAGGTTTATGTATTGATTACATCCGACAAGGGTGGGAATGTTTTTTAGATTGATTTGGATTATGTGTCGGAAAAACATTGTATCTTTGCATTAATAAGAAGAAAGAAAGGAATTTATGGACTTTGAAGGAGAATATACCATGCGGACGGCTTCCAACCAGCAGAGTTATGAGCCGGATACCGTATACCCGGACGCCGTGCTGAATATAGCCCGCGATTCGGCTTCCGTGTTTCAGCTGAAGCGGAAATGGGAAAAGACTCCTCCGATGTTGAATCTGACTCCAGATTTCCAGCGAGGGCTGGTATGGAAACCTAAACAGAAAAGCGAACTGATAGAATCCATACTGATGGGTATTCCCCTGCCTCTGATTTACGTGAAGGAGGATGAAAAGGGAGTGTATGTCATTGTGGACGGCAAACAGCGCCTGAGTACATTGTTCAGTTTTATCAATAATGAATTTGCTCTGGAGAAACTCACCATCCTGAAGGACAAGAATGGTTCCCGGTTTGACAAACTGACTCCATTGGAGCAAAATAAGATAGAGGACTGCTCCCTGACCTTGCATGTGATTAAGGCTCCCACCAGCGACCGGGTCACTTTTGATTTGTTCGACCGGGTGAACCGGGGCGGGACGCGGCTAAACAACCAGGAAATGCGTAATGCACTTTATCAAGGCAATGCCACGGAACTGATTAACCGGCTGGCTGAAAAGGAGGCCTTTGTTGAAGCCACGGAGCATTCCATTCCCGCCAATCATATGAAAGACAGGTATCTGGTACTCCGGTTTGTGGCTTTTTATCTGTGGCAGCAGCATGTCACCATAGACCCTGACACTGACGGGCCTTTGGACTATCGAAGTAATGTGGAGGATTTTTTAGGGAAAACGATGCGTTTTCTCAATCGGTTGGAGCCGGAAAACGGTTTGTTCAAAGAGCTGGACACCCGATTTACCCGTGCCATGGAACTTGCCATACGGCTGCTTCCGTCAGGTGGCTTCCGGCTGCCTTCGTCACCCGGTAAGAAACGACCGATAAACATGGCTTTTTTTGAGAGTTTCAGCTACCTCCTGTCCAGGCTGAATGGAGAAGGGGAGCAACTCCATTGTCAGATTCAGGAAGTTTATATGCAATTAATATGTGACGCTGCCTATTTGGAATCCCTTACCCGTTCTGTGGATAGCGGCAAGCAGACTGAAAAGCGTTATGAAATTATCAACCGACTTATTCATGAATTGAATTTATGCTAAACAATTTGACCATAAACAATTATAAATGTCTAACAGATTGTTCGTTGGAGTTAAAACCTCTGAACTTGTTCGCCGGTCCGAATTCATCGGGAAAATCTACCGTATTGCAAGCCCTGCTGACCGCTTCGGATAACGTGACGGAGAAAAAAGGGAAACATGGTTTGAAGAACCGAAGGACAGAAGCGTCGAACTTCAATGACGTAAGGAACTTTGTAACCAACGCCAAGTCATACGAAATCGGTATTTCGTATAATGGTGAAGAACCGACCGTGCTTTGTTTTACTCCAGGAGATGACTCTTACCAAACCACTCTTGTGGAACAATCGGCTGACGCGTCTTCGGATTTATTGGGAATCCTCGGAAGTGATAACCTGCTGTATCTGCCTGCCACACGTCCCGGTGGCGCATACGCGCAACCCATCAATCCCGATTCGGAAAACAAACTGGGACGTAACGGAGAATTTGTGATTGACTATTATGCCAAGCACCGTCTGGAGCCACTGGATGCCGCTTTGATTCTGGCTCCCGGTACTCAAACCTTGGAAGGGCAGGTAAATCACCAACTGGATAAACTGACCGGCTATCGGTTGGTGGTGGAAACAGTAGGAAACAATCACTATGTGAAGTATGAAACGCGTAGCGGCAAACAGCTTTTCCCTTATCATGTCGGTACCGGAGTGAGTTTTATTACGGAGGTCATCATTGCCTGTTTTGCCACTCCGAGAGGCGGTATGGTGATTACGGAAAATCCGGAAATCCATCTGCACCCCAAAGCGCAAGCCGACTTGATTGATTTTATGGCGAAAGTGGCGAAAGCCGGTGTGCAAATCATCATAGAAAGTCATAGCGACCATCTCTTCAACGGCATCCGGCGTCTGATTAGCCAGGAAAAGTTGGCTTTGTCCGATGTCTCCGTATATAATTTCAGGCAGGACGGGAACGGACTGACACGTGCCGAATGTGTGGAATTTACTCCCCAAGGAGGAATCCGGTCGTATATCCCAGGGATGTTCGAGCAGTTTGATATTGACCTGGATGCTATTTTGAAGCTATAAGATTATGGACGGTATCATTATCAACGAATTGTCATTGAGCGGACAGTTTCATGACAGCCAGGATTTCTGGAAGAACGGAATGCCTCCTTTTTACAAAGCATTGCAGGATGCCCGTTCGTTCGGAGTGGGGTATCTGTTCAAGCAAGGAAGTTTTTACGGGGCACAAGCCACTCCCGACAAGACTCTTCACGATTTGCTGACAGCACCGGAAGCCCGTATCATAGACGAAGCGAAACGGTACAAGAGTACATTGGCACGTGCCATCTGTAATCCGTTTTGGGACGATGCACCCCAGCAGGATTTGAATGCACATTATCTGGCAGATGAAGCAGATGTATCCGGTAGTTCCGTTGCCGAAGCCACCGTCCGTGCGGTCTGCCTTCTGTCGTTTATACGCTCCTTGTATGAGAAGCATCCGGTTGTTGTAACCAAAGACGGAGTTGCTATTCCGGTGGGGAATATATGGAAGGAGCAGCAGTTGTATGCCATCTTGTTTGAAAGGGGAGAATTGCCTCTCGAGAAGTATATCACGACTCGTTTCAGTGGCGGGAAACTTGATTTCAGCCTTATAGATGACACTCATGGATTTTCTCTTATTGACAATGAGAACCAAAACGAGTTTATTGATTCATTCCGCAAATTTGAAGAATTGGATTGGAATGCCATAGCAACGGACAAAGGATTGGATTACAAAACGTATAATAAGAATAAGAAAAGCAAGCGTTACTTTTCAGATGACCTATGGAAGAAAGGTATTAAGAAGTTCAAGATTACTCAACGGAACAGGTGTTTTGGTTATGTGGATAATGGTATTTTTTATGTGTTGAGGTTTGATTTGGACCATGAGCTAAGCGATGTGGGATAATATTATTGCAACCTTGGTCTAATGTTTATAACCAGCTGATTGTAAATTCGCTGGGGATGGGCTGGAGTTTATGCCGCTTTCCTGAAAATTACTCATATTGGTTGATGAATTGCTGTTCCAAATCGTAAAAAGCCGCATATTCCTCCAGTATAGGATTGTTCCGTATGCCTGCCAAAGTTTCGCTTTCCTCCACAATGATTCCCTTATCTTCTTTTTTCAAGCCGAAGAATTTGACGGATATGTTGGTGTGTTCCTTATATTCGGAATAGAGAGAAAGCGTGTGTGTAAGCAGGTAGTCGTGAGTGGCGACGAAAATCTGCAAGCCGCATTCCTGAAGCACACGGATAAACTTTGCCACGACTTTCACAAGAGCCGGATTCAGGTTGGCTTCGGGTTCGTCCCAGAACAGGATGGTGTCCGTATTGATTTCCCCATTCAGTATGAGGTACAAGATGGAAGCCAGCTTGCGGAGTCCTTCGGCTACCAGGTGCGCTTCCATGTTCCCTTTTTCTGTCTGTATATAGAAACGTCCGTTCATCTGCAAAACCTTGAACTGCAATTCCTGCTCCAGCAGCTCGATAGCCGGTTTCAACGGATTGTCTTCCGACTCACGCAATATGGGGAGTGACAACGCGTGTGCCAGGTTGATATACGTTTGGTCAAATGAGATTTCACGCTTACTGCTCAAACCGATAAAGCCTTCGAACAAAGAGAACATCTCACGTGGGGGAATATAGATAAAGTGGCGGTCATCCCACTTTTCGTCCGTTTCTAATTTTACAGTTGTTTTGGAAGCGGATGAGAAGCTGTATTGCAACAGTTTGCCGTCTATCGTGACTGTAATGTTTGCCCTGCCTGAAGGCACTCCCTTGTTGACCAGGTTGCCTATGACATCTGGCTTGAAATAAAATATCATGTCTTCCGCCAAGATATACTCAAACTGTTCCTTGGAAGCTGAGTTCTTGCCAAGGAAATCATGGCGTGCCTGCAAAGTTGCCGCCAAGCATTTGAGAACGTGCGTCTTGCCCGTACCATTCTTGCCAATAAGGACGTTTATTCCTTTGGTGAAATCAAACCGGGTATTTGCAAAGCCTGTAAAATCAGTTAATAATATGCTGTTAATCATTGAATATGTTTCATTTATACTAAGTAACTACAAAGGTAATTTAAAAAACGGAAGCGACAAACCCGGTTTTAAAAAAGTTATGATTATTAGGCTTATGTTTCAGAACTGTCAATGATTACCTGGCAGATGAAGCGGATGTGTCCGGCAGTTCCGTTTCCGAAGCCGCCGCCTGTGTGGTCTGCCTTCTGTCGTTTATACGCTCCTTGTATGGGAAGCATCCGGTTGTTGTAACCAAAGAAGGAGTTGCTATTCCGGTGGGGAATATATGGAAAGAGAAGCAATTGTCTTCCATCTTGTTTGAAAGGGGAGAATTGCCTCTCGAGAAGTATATCACGACTCGTTTCAGTGGCGGGAAACTTGATTTCAGCCTTATAGATGACACTCATGGATTTTCTCTTATTGACAATGAGAACCAAAACGAGTTTATTGATTCATTCCGCAAATTTGAAGAATTGGATTGGAATGCCATAGCAACGGACAAAGGATTGGATTACAAAACGTATAATAAGAATAAGAAAAGCAAGCGTTACTTTTCAGATGACCTATGGAAGAAAGGTATTAAGAAGTTCAAGATTACTCAACGGAACAGGTGTTTTGGTTATGTGGATAATGGTATTTTTTATGTGTTGAGGTTTGATTTGGACCATGAGTTGAGTGATGTGGGATAATATTTTTGGGACTATCTATCTGATTGTGTGGCAGTGTCCACAATTTTGTGTAAATAGATAGTCCCTTTTATAAACATATTATTGTGTTTACCTTTCACTATTAAGCATAAAATTCATTTTATTTTTCCTATAAATTTTATTTTGTTATATACCATAAAACCGTTACTGCCTGTGTATCTTTCTATAGCATTAGGTAAAGCTAATAAATTTCTTTCTGCCTTATTATTAATTTTAATATTCCCTTCAAGGGTTATATTACAAGAATAAACTTTGCATCCTATTGTTTTCAGAATACTATAAATAGTATCTTTCCATTTTTCTTCATAATCAGAATCATATGAATCTGCAATTCTTCCATTTCTCAAATTTTGGGGATTATTGGGATCTTGTTTTGAACGTAAAAATTGTATTTGTGCTTTCCCTATTTGAGGAAAATGATAATATTCTCCATATTTAACACTATTTGCTTCCAAAATTTCTTTATTTATTAAATCTAAATTTACTATTGAAAAAAAAGGATTAAAAGAGTTTATAACCGAATAATGAATCCTATTATCTATATTCAAATCTATAGATGGAGTTGTATCAACAAAAACAATATTTGAATTGTATTCTTTTATTTTATCACAAAAGAGTATTTCGTCTTTTGTGGTCATAAAAAAATTTAATTGACGTTTCTTTTCCATATTATGAAACATTTTAATGGTTATGTATTTTTCCTTTTTTCATATTTTGTTTCTGAATGTCTAAATCACCAGCAGAGACAGTATCACCTTTTCTAACAGTTATAACAATTGAGTCAGGTGCATCCGCTTGAATACGATTTGCATTAACATATTCTCTTCTAGACATTCCTGAATTATTGTAATTTCCTCTATCCACTGTATTAATATGAACTATCTGACCATCAGGTGATTCAAACGTTAAATCTGCATAGGAACCTCCTTTTGTACTTTTAGGTACAGGATTAGAAGATCTTATATATATTTCAGGTAACTGTTTGCCACTAATATCTTTTCCACCTCCAATATGAGTATATTTAGGATTATCCTTGAGAAAACATTCTTTTACTTCTTCTATATGATCGATTGTTGTTTGTTTTCCCCTTCTATTTAAGCCAAAAATATCAATCCATAGATTTGAATCATGAACGTAATTATAAATGTTTAATCCACCTCTTAATCTTATAGGATCTTGCGAAATATAATTTCCATTTGAACTATCGTAGTATCTGAAGCGATTATAATATAGTCCAGTTTCCCTATCCTCATACTGCCCCTGATACCTGAAAGGACACTCGTTCAAAGAACGCCCTTCAAAAGTTGTTGTTTTACCATAAGCATTTAATGTACAATCCCATGTCTTGTTTCCCTCTTCATCATACATCTGAATGGGTGTACCCAAATAATCGGAAACTATAGAATATTGCTTGCCATCCTGTATTTTCGCTGTTGGCACAAACGTGTCTGCCTCAAATACCCAGGTAGTAATATCCTTTGTCGGTTCCTTTAATGGAGTGCTTTCTTTCTCATCCGATTGCATATCGGTAACTTTGTAGCTCCATTCATGTATAGGTACGTTTCCGTCCCATACCCAACGCGTGACCTTTCCGAAGTATTGCTTTGCTGTGCGTCGTCCCAACGCATCGTACCGGAACTCCACCGGTCTTCCGTCCGGACGTATAACTTTCTTCAACATCCCGTTGGAACTCCACTCGTACAGCCATCCCGTCCCCGTTGCCAAGCAACGGATGCCCCGTTCCTTCTCCATGCGTTTGCGGTCGAACGTTACGCCCGTTTTCTGTAACCGCTTGAACTCACGAAAAATGAGGTTCCCCTCGTCATCGTAATGATAGAAACAATCCGGGTCTTCCAAAAGTTTTCCCCCGGCACCGTATTTGCGGTCTTTCTTGTCCGGTGTCTCAAAGAGGTTGCCCACGAAGTCCGGCACACGGTAAATCACATCCGTTTCCGAACCTTGCATGGTCTCCTGCCGGATAAGGAAGTCGAAACGGTCGTAGTCATACCGTGTGACGGTGCCCGTCAGCTCGTTCTCCTTGGAGAGCAGGCGGTTGGCGATGCCCCATTGGTAGCGGTAAGCCCCTTTCTCTATGCCTCCCGACCGTACCGACTTGCGTACCTCCCTGCCGAAGCAGTCACGTTCCGTCCTGACAGTCACACCGCCGGAAAAGGTGCGCTGCACCTCCAGCCCGGTATTGTCACGTACCCATGACGCCTGCCAGCTTTCGCCCGCCTGCATGGTCTGCAAGTTGCCTTCCCGGTCGTACGTATGGCGGATGTCCGCTCCCAGACTGCTGGTGATGCGGGTACAGTTGCCCTCGCTGTCGTACGTGCGGTTGACGGTATATTCTCCCTGTTTCTCTTCAATAATCTGTCCCGTCTTCCTGTCACGGGTGAACTCCAGCAAGTTCTCGCTGTTTTCCGCCTTGACAAGCATTCCGTCCTTGTCATACGTGTAAAGAGATACCTCGCCGTCGTACTGTTCTTCCTTCAGGATGTTGTCCAGCCCGTCATACAGGTATTCCGTCCATTTGTCCCCGGGACGGTTTACCCGTGTGACACGTCCGGCACCGTCGCGCTCATACTCGCGTCGCAGCCCGTCGAAACCGATTTCCGTAACTACCTGTCCCAGCCCGTCCAGCTCGAAGAAATAGTTGTCGCCCGCCTCGTTTCCGATGCGCCGGAGCTGCAACTCGCTGTTGTAACCGAATGTAATCCGATGGCGTTCCTGCTCACGGCTTTTCAATACCCCCAATGCCCCATAGGTGAACTTCACCTCACGGATGTTGTCCGTGGCATGTACCATGTTCCCCATGGCGTCGTACTCGAACCGGTGCACGTTGCCGTCCGGTTCCTCCAGCCGTATCAGATGGTCCGCCCGGTCATAGGCGTACCGGGTGGCATTGCCTTTGACATCCACCGCCTGTATAAGCCTGCCCCTGCCGTCGTATTCCCACCTGCGGAACAGGCCGTTGGGGAACCGTAGCAGTTCGAGGTCGTAGCGGTCGTTGAAGGTGAGGGTATAGACACGGTCCTGTTCGTCGGTAATGGTATGCAATACGCCTCCCTCGTAAGTGTATTTCACAGTCTCCCCGCTGAGCGTGGTGCGGCTGACAACACGGTCCATCCCGTCGTAATCCCAAGAAAGTTGTTTCCCTCCCGGCGTGCAGAGCAGGACGAGGTTGCGGTTTCCGTCGTAGCTCAGGAACGTATCCTCGCCGTTCTCGTCCGTTATCCGGACGGGTTGGCCGGACTCGTTGTAGGAAGTCTTGCGGGTATAGCCTTCGGGGTTGACCGTGACCTCCAGTTCCTGATATCCGTTGTACTGCTGGCGTGTGATTCCCCCATTGGCATCCACTATCTTGTAGATGAGCTTGTCCTCCCCGTAATGGTATTCGGTTTCGGCACCCTCCCCGTTACGGATATGGGTGTAGCCTTTGCCGTAACGGATGAAGTACTCCATGACACCGCCGTCCCCCCATGTATGCACACAACGGGCGTTCTCACCTTTGCCCTCGTATTCCCAATGGAAAGACATGCCTCCCTGATTGGTCAGCTGTACCAGCAGATGCCCGTCGGTATAGACAAAATGCTTGCTGACATCCAGCGCGTCGATGGTCTCCACCATGTCGCCCCGGTCGTCATAACGATAGCGGACAAGCCTGGTCTCCTCGCCATCCTGTCTCATGGACACACAGCATACCCGTCCCAATTCATCGGTTTCCACCTTCAAGCGTTCCCCCCGAGAAGATACGATTTCCGCCAGTTTTCCAGCCGGAGCGTATTCGAAATGGATGCGGAACCCGTCTTTGGTGGATATGTCCGACACCATGCGGTAGCCGAAGCGGTTCTCCGGTCCGTCAAACCGGTATTGCAGTCCCCGGATGTCGGTCAGCAGGTAACCCTGCCTGTCAAGCGTCCAGAGCAATTGTTCCTTACGGTCAAAATAGGAGTCCTCCGGTTCCAGCACGGGCAGGAAAGACTCCCGTCCGTCGGCATGGCGGAAGAGGAAAGCCCCTTCTTCCAGCCGCCGGACACCCAAGTTGTAACTGTGGTGCCAGTTGTAGCCCAACGGGCCGTCCACGGCGGCATCGCTGTAATAGGTGCGTTCCCAAACGATGGGGATGGGGCCGGGCAGCTCGAAATCCACGTTGGTGTGGTACACCCTGCCTGTTGCCGCATCGACCGGCTCGCCGAATGTCTTGCATTTGATGGGCTGGAGAATGTCCGCCAGCCGGTTCTTTCCTTTCTTTCTCAGTCTGTCAATCAAGTCCTGGAACTTGTCGCCCAGCTTTTTCCACATTTTTCCCAACCCCTTGAGCCCGAACTTCATTGCCAGCGCGAACATGTCGATGGTGGGCGGCCCGCCCACGAGCACCGGCTTGCCTACGGAGGTGATGGTGGAGAGCATGGATGTGGGTGCCAGCAACGCCTTGCTCACTTTCTTGGGCTTTCCCTTGCGGGGAATGGTCGGGATGCCGACCAGGTTACAGGAGAGCGCCGGATGTGTCAGCGTGGAGCAGGGGGCACCGTCCGCCAGCACGGTCGCGCTACCCATCCACATCTCCGACTCGGACATGCCACTGACCAGCGGTGCCGGGTGCAGGACGAATGCAGGCAGGTGCACGATGCCTATGCCCGCCTGCGCAATCCACTGGTTATGCACCTTCACCGTAGGTGCCATCCCCTTGAGAATGCTGCACGCCACTCCCGCCACCCCTTCGGTGACGGGCGGCATGGCGGCGGCGATGCCTGCCATGATGTCCGCCATGAGGTCATATACTTTCCCTACATGCGGCACGGGCATGACGGGTGACGGCGGTGTGACCGTAGGGTGCATGTCTATCCCTATGGCAAGGTCGCCGAACTTGGCTACGGGCATGCCCGGCATGGATGGGAGCAGTCCGCCCAGTCCCGCCTGGAGCTTGTCCAGGGCAGCCTTTGAGTCGGCGAAAAGGTCGGAGAATCCCCGTCTGGTGCTGTTGTTGTCAACGGCATCAGCTATATTTTTCAACACATCTGACATAGTGAGAACGGTTTAGAAAAGTAAAGAAAGGAAACAGCCGGAGAGGTTAACCGGAGTCCACCGGCTGTTTCAGAAAAGGGATTGCTTATGCATCCTGTGCATAATCGCTGTTCCAGTCATTCTCGTCATCCCCCTTGGTGCCTTCCAGCTTGATGACAAAACTCTTTGCCGGGAAGTAAGGAGTCAGGTGAATGTCGAGGAAAATGCGGTCTTTCTGTTTCGGGTCACGCTCGAAGCGGAGGATCTTGAATTTTTCAATCAGGCGTCCGGGACCCTGGATGCTGTCCAGGAACTTGCTGATCTGTCCGCGCAAATCCCTCTCCGCCTTGCTGTTCCAGTTCTCGAAAGCGCGCCGGTTGAGGAAGTCCATCAATACCTTGGTCACCCAGTCGAACACACGTACCACCGAATAGGTCTGCAAGCCCAGGTTGTCACCGTTGAACAACGTCTTGGCGGAGAACGCCATCACCTTGCCGTATTCCTTCACCATGGGAATCAGGCCAATCTTCTCCAGTTCGGAGATCTCGCTCTTCTTCAGGTTGAAAGCCACTCCGTCCACCTCGCTCATGGAACCGTATTTCTTGCCAGCGGTGACCTGTGCCATCACCGTCTTGTACACGCTGCCCGCCAGTGCCGCGGAAGGCGGAATCAGCAAGTCCTCTGTCTCGCCGAGTTCGGCATAACGTCCACGTCCGACCAGGTAGTTGCAGGCCATACATACGTTGGACTTGTACACATCGCCTCCCGACAGGTTGGAGTCGAAAAACATCTCGATGACATCGTCCGGCTTTTCAAGGTCGGCGAAGTCGGTATAAATCATCACCTTGTTGTCATGCGCTATCTTCGCCCATTTCTCAATCACCTTGTTGGAACCCAGGTAGCCGGGGATGACCAGCAAGGAATAGTTGGTGCGCAGGTCCAGACGGTCGTAGTTGGCACGCAGCTCGTCCGCAATGGCGTCGATGAAGAAAGAGTTGTCCAGGTCGGTGAGTTGCTCCATGGAAGCATTGACGATGGAAATGTTCTTAATCTTGTCGGAATCCGTATTCTTGTAGAAAAGCATGACCGTACGGTATGACTTCTCCAATTGTTTCACCTCTTCCACCGCCTTCAGCTGGTTCTGGGAAAGCAGATCGGAGACGGCCGCCGATTTCTTCTGGCACAGTTCAATCATTTCGCTGATGGACTTGTTGCCTTGCAGCATGTCCACCCACATTTCGAGCCGTTTCTCCAGCTCCTTGCGTTCAGGCGCCCGTTCGGGGTCTGTAAGGAAAATGTTACGGCGCGCCTTGCGCTCCGGGTTCAGGTTCTGTATGCCGTCCACAGAGGACTCCAGGACATTGAAACCACCAAACTTAGCCAGGACCTGTAGCTCCGCGTTCAGGTTTCTGGACTGTGCCGCAGCCTGCTGTTGTTGTACGGCTGCCTCCCTGTGTGTGTTCTGTTCACTCATAGCTGTTGTCATTCATTTGCAGGGTTAGACTTCTCGTTTTTCTTTAAATCGTCCAGCATGGCAGAAAGCGAATTGACGAATGCCTCGCGTGTCGCCGGATTCTCCAATACCCGTTGCAGCACCTTGTTGGAGCGCAACGACTTCTCCATCCTGTCGGCGAACTGCTTTTCCGTATTCAGTCCTGACAGGAAATGACTTTGCTCCGTCATTTTCTTGACAGAAAAGTCCCCCACATTGTGAAAACGGAAGTTTTCCTCCACGGGAGCACCTTCCGCATCGGTGAACTCAATATCTATCTCCGGTAAGAAATGCGCGAAGACCTGGTCGATATTGGTCAGCCCCGTAATCACTTCGGGAGCCACCGGTTCGTCTTTAGTCAACTGCTCCACCAATAATGTCCGGTTTTGTGGAATTTCCGCAATGCCTTCGGAGGCGTCAATCTTCACTTCGTTTCCGCCGATTCCGTAATTTCCAAGATCCATAAATTCGATATTTAAGTTTAAACTATATGTTGATTAAATTCTCTTTCAGTTGAAAATACCCCCTTTTCTTCTGGCTTCCGCCTGCCGCATGGAGGGGTTCTCCACCAGTTCCTTCCAGTCCTCGCCCAGCCATTCGTGAAGCTGGCGTTCCAGCACCTCGATGTCAATCGGCGCACGCACCTGCCTGCCCGTATGGAGCGCCAGGTGTGCCGCGTAGGTGAAGGTGGAGCTCCGTCTGATGTCTTCGGAAAGATAGCTTCCTCCCGCCAATGCCAGCAGGAAATATTCGAACGCCTGTTCCAGCTTTCCCTCCTCGTACCGCAGGAAGCCGCACATCCGGTAGCCCTCCATGACATAATAGGGGTCCTTCCGTTCGACAGCTTTCCCGGCTATCCCCTCGTATAAAGCCACCGCCTCTTCGCGTTTCTTTTCTGCCGTCAGGATTGCCGCCTTCATGGAAACAGCCATCTTCCAGTAACTGTATCCCGCCGCCTCGCCATCCTTCATCGCCTTTTCCGCTTCGCGGATGGTCTTGTCGCTGTATTTCATGCTGCTTTTGTATTCGCGGATAGCATAGCAGGCTTCGGAAGCGATGAAGAGAGCGGATATCCGAATATTCGCATCCTTCAGTTCCCCGGCGATATCCAGGAGCTTCCTTATTTCCTTTTCCAGCGGTTTCAAATCCTGTTTCCGCGTGCAGTCCATGACCGCCGTCACCTGTTGTTTGAACCGGTTCTCCGGCGCGATCAGGTCGTTGCCGGCATCCGCCCGTGCCATCCGGTTATGCAGTGCCGCCGCCATGTCAAAGCGTGGACGTATGTGGACCACCTCCGGCGACTCGTCCAAAGCGACATTTCTGTCCTTCTTCAAATCAATGGTTGTCAGACGGATGCCCTGCGGAACACCCTCTTTCAGTACCTGTCCGAACCATTCCGTCCGGGGAAATTCCCCGGATTGTTCCGGAGGAAAATAGATGCAGAAGAAGGCATTTTCCAGGCGGGATATGCACTCCTTGAAGCGCAACATCTCCTTCCACAGGTTTGCCGCCGTAGGCTCGGCCGACGTGTCGGGGCGGTACTCCGTCCTGAGCAGCCCGTCGTGCCGCAACGCCTTGAGCATGTCATCCTTCTCTTCCGCCTGTTCATCAAACCATCCGGCATACTCCTGCCAGAGCTGTGCGGCATATTCGTCGTCATCGCCTCTGTAGGGCGTGTCGAAACGGAAAAATATGTCATCGAACTGTCCTACAGGAGAACGCTCTATCTCCAGGAACTTGTCCACCAGGTCCACATCGTTCCTTCCGACAATCCATATCGCCAGTTTCCAGTCTTTCTTTCCGGCTATGTCCGCCCAGTAATCGACCGCCTTGTAGTATTCCTGTATTACAGATGCTGATGCTCCCATATCCAATCCGTTTATGAATTAATTTTCACAATGCCTCCCGTTACGGTCATGTTTGCCGTTCCCTCCACGGTGAGGTTCGTGCCTTTCATGGTTCCGGTCTGTGTATTCAAGTCATATTCCTTGGCCGCCTCCAGCTTGATATTGGTGGCACTGCCGTTGATGATGTTTTTTTCGCTGCTGAATACCATACTTTCCTTGCCCGAAACCAACGTAATGTTTTTCTTTCCTTCGATGGAAATCGTGTCCGCCTGCATACCGATGGACTTTTCGTCCATTACGATAACGGACTTGTCCTCGTTGGTGATGACTACGCTCTTTTTCGCCATAATCGTAATGGCGTCCTTCCCGTCCAGCAGGATCAGTTGTTTTCCCGTCTGGTCGGTGATGACAATGCTTCCCGTCTCATCATCGAAAACGATGGCGCTTCCGCTGCGCGTGATAATGCTTTTGGTCTTGTTGTCCTTGTCCCCTCCCTTTCCTGAAGCGGAATGGAACATGGCTCCGGTCACATAGGGGCGGTCCGGATTGCCGTGTTCGTACCCCACCATGACCTGGTCACCGACTTCGGGAACAAACACCCATCCGCGGTTTTTGGATACGGCGTCGCTTACTCCCGCATTGGGGCTCTGCACCCTGATCCAGTTGGTTGTTTTCCCGTTTTTCTGCCAGTCGAAACTCACTTTCACCCGTCCCTGTTCCTTTTCGTCGTCATTTTTCTTCACCGTCGCAAGTTCGGGCAATGCCAGCGGGAGTTTTGCGTCGGGAACAGGGATGTTTACCGTTCCGTCAGGAATCCCGGCAAACGTGTTGGCATAATGCCCGTCACGGCGCACCTCGTGCGTGATTTCGGTGATGCGGAATTTTCCCAAAGGCGGCAGGTTCATGTCACCGGGGAAAGAGACCTCAATGACTTCGCCTATCCGGATCCGGCATGTCTTTCCTATGCCCCTTATGTTCAACAAATTGGCGCCGGACTCATTTTTGAGGACCTTCATCTGCCCGTCCAGCCCCGCCTTGTCGGCGATGTGCGGATTGGCGGCGGCAGTCGTCTTTGCCCCATACGCCTTTTCGGAACAGTCATGCGCAATGGACTGGAGGTCATTCATGCCATCGGGTTTGGCGGGCGTGTCTGCATTATGTTGTTTGTTCTCCTGCGCTACATAATCGTATCTTGCAGATTTGCCCGGCACCAGATTTGCCACCAGACGTACCTCCTCCAGGTCCACATCGTACATGATCTTTTCCGTGTTGTCCTTGTCGGGTTTGCCGAAATAGACTTTTTTACCGTCGTAATAGAACCACTCGCCGTATTGGGCGGAGAGCCGGTTCATAAAGTCGAAGACGCTCTCGTTGTACTGCGCCATGTAAGGGATTTTGGCGGAGTATTTGGGATTGGAAGCCAGCGGGACCTTCCCGTATTCCTGTGTCGCCTCCTTTATGATGGCGGAGAGGGTCTGGTCCATCCACGAGTCAAGCGTTCCGTTGTTCTCATACAATATCGTGGGGCTTGCTCCGTGAATGGCCACTCCGCCCGCCTCACCCATGCTTCCGACCATTTCCACCTGTGTGACAACCCCTTCGAAGTCATAACTTTCGCCCGTCTGCTTGTGGGCGAACGAGATGCTGACAGTCTCCCCGATGTAATTGATGAATTTTTCAGGTGTCTGCTTGAACGTATTGCCGGGCGAGAGGTAATTCACAATTACAGTAAAGGCGTGATGCCGGTTAAACCGCTGATGAAGCCGCAGTGAAACGAACTTCTGTTCCTCTCCTTTCACTGTCACCTTGGTAGTTACCAAATTCAGAAAACTTGCTCCCATACTATCTTTTGCTATGAAAATTAATTAATCAATCCGACCAGTCGGTATGTTTTTTGGTGCCGAAATAACCGGAATTGGTATATTCCGGCACCTTAAAAACTTTGATTAGAAAACAACCGTTAGTTGTTTTCCGGCCAATCCTGTACAAATGTAGCCTCGTCCATCTTCACTGTCTGTGCGGAAATGGCGAACTTGATTGTCATCGGATAGGGGTTGGCCACATTCAGTGCCTCCTCGTATTCCACCACGTAACCGTTCTCAAATACCAGTTCCTTCATCTTGGCATCCTCATCCGCTTTCTTGAAGACGATACTTCCGTTTACGGGCTGATACTGTTTGAACATCTTGTCCAACACAATGGTATCGGGAGTAGATTCAACCTCCACATAGATTTTACCACCATAGATGTCAGATGCCGGACGGCCTTTGGGGTCCACATCACGATTGAACTTGACATCCCATCTCAATACATCAAACTCTCTTGAGTCTGAAAACTTAAATGACGCTTTAAATGCCATATTCTCAAAGTTTTAAAGTTTGTAAAAAAGTTGATTACGGAATTTCCGGCTACCGGCGGTTCGGCGCCTCCCCGCCTTTGGCTTTCAATTTCCGGGGGCTAATATATGGAGCTTTCTGAAAATTACAAAAGTTTTTTGGGAAATTTTTTGCGATATTTTTTGGTTTTTTCAAAAATTATGTTCGTTAACATAAAAAAATCTGCCCTGAAAAGTGGCGGGCTTATTTTTTTGCCTTATATTTGCAATGTTCTCCTGCGCAATTTTTAAATCTTATTGATTATGGATACAGGAGTTGGTTTCATTAATCTTGATGATTCTGTAAAAATTGCGCTTAACATAGCACTTGCAGTGGCTCGTGAAAATGCGAACGAGTGTTACACTCCCTCGCATTTGTTGAAGGCTCTACTTCATAAAGATGTAGGGCTAAGGGATTTTATAATAAGTATAGGTAAGGATTTGGGGTATCTGGAGGAATGGGCGGATGTCCATATTGAACAATGTCCGAAATCCACCCGGTTCGCCGAAATCAAGCCGTCGGAGAAGATCGACGCCGTTTTCCGTGCCGCCGATGACGCTCGGATACAGATGGGGCTGTTTGACATCAATCCCATCTGCGTGTTGCTGGCACTGACGAAACCGGGCATCGCCTTTTCCAGTGACCAGCTCAGGTCTTTCCCTATCCTGGAGAAAGATATCCATTCCATATATACAGGCAACGAACCGGCGGGAGTTTCCGGCAACGTGCCGGAGAGTTTCATTCAAAGCTCCGTTTCCTCTTCCACTTCCTTTCTCACCAAGTATTGCGTGGACCTTACCGCCACCGCGGCAGACAGGCTTTACCCGACCATCAACCGTGACCGGGAGAACCGCATGGTCATGGAGGTGCTGGGCAGCCGCAGCAAATCGAACGTGCTGATTGTCGGTGACGCCGGGGTGGGGAAAACAGCCCTTGTGTACGGGCTTGCATGGAACATAGTCAACCATAAGGTGCCCTCGTTCCTGGAGGGAGCCCGTGTGTTTGAGCTTGACAATGCCTCGCTCATAGCAGGCGCCACCTACAAGGGGGAGATAGAGGACCGTTTGAAAAACATCGTGAAAGAGTTGCGCGGCATTGACAACGCCATCCTGTTCATTGACGAGATTCATATCCTGCTGGACAGCCGGCAGGGCAATTCCGGCGCCGGCAATGTGCTGAAGCCCGAATTGTCGCACGGCGACCTGACCGTTATCGGCGCCACCACCATTGACGAATACCGTAAGATTATAGAGCCTGACCATGCGTTCAACCGCCGTTTTGAGGTGGTGCAGGTCAATGAGCCGGATTTGAAGTCCGCCATACAGATGCTGCATTCCGTCCGGCAGTCATACGTGGAGTACCACCGGGTGGGAATCAGCGACGATGCCGTGGCGGAATGCGTGCGCCTTGCCAAGCGGTATGTGAAAGACCGCCGTTTGCCCGACTCCGCCATCGGCCTGCTGGACATGACACTTTCGGCCATCAAGATGGTCAATGAAACAGGAAAGAAGGATACGGAAGCCTTGCTTGCCCGACTGGACGAGATAGAAAAGGAGGAAAAAGCACCTCAAGAAAAGGTGGAAGAGCTGAAAACGCTGCTTTTCCTGATGCACAACAAATTAAGCCCCATCCTTCTGGGCGTGGTTTCCGATGAGGCGGATATCCATGAATTGCAGGAGTATGAAGAGCTGGCGGTTTACCTGCGGAGCGCACTGGCCGCCATCCTGTCATTTGCGGAAAAGAACATAGAGGAGGTAGGAATTTATGAGGTTGCCGCCGTTGTTGCCAGCAAGACGGGCATTCCTATCGGCAAGATACAGTCGCAAGAGAAGGAACGCCTGCTCAACATGGAAGATTACTTGCGCCGTCGGGTTGTCGGTCAAGACCAGGCGCTGAAAACGCTGACCGATGCCATTCTTGAATCCCGCAGCGGTATGAACAAGCCGGGCCAGCCCATCGGCTCCTTCTTCCTGCTGGGGCCTACCGGCACCGGCAAGACCGAACTTGCCAAGGCATTGGCGGAGGCGCTGTTCAACGATGAAAAGTCCATGATCCGTTTTGATATGTCCGAATTCAAAGAGGAGCACTCCGCCGCCCTGCTTTACGGGGCGCCTCCGGGATACGTGGGCTATGAGGAGGGCGGTATGCTGGTGAATAAAATCCGCCAGCAACCCTATGCGGTGGTCCTCTTTGACGAGATAGAGAAAGCGCATCCGTCCGTTTATGATATTTTCCTGCAAATCATGGATGAAGGGAAACTGCATGACCGTCTGGGCAAGGAAGGGGACTTCTCCAACTCCATCGTGCTGTTCACCTCCAATGTGGGCAGCGAATGGCTGACGAAGCAGTTGGAATCGGGCAATGTGCCGGCTACCACCCAGATCATGGAGGTGATGGGGCAGTATTTCCGTCCGGAGTTCCTGGCGCGTCTGTCAGAAATCGTCCCGTTCTCTCCTATCCGTGAAGACATTCTGTTGAAGATATTCGATATACAGTTCAACAGTGTCAGGAAACTGCTGGACAAGCAAGGTATCGGTATCGCCATCAGTGACGATGCCCGGAAAATGCTTGCCCACAAAGGATTCACTCCCAAATACGGCGCCCGTCAGGTTGCCGGGGTTATCCGCAACTACCTGCGCAGACCGATTTCGCGGCTTATCATCAATGAAGAGCTGTGCAAAGGAAAAAATCTGGAGGTGGGTCTGGACGAACAGAATGAATTAACCTGGAATATTCACCAATAATCAAGTACAGTATGTTTGGATATACAGTATTCTTAAAGATCGGCAATCTTGCCGCTTCTTCGCTGGTCGATATGTATAAGGACAGTTACCAGCTTATCGGCTGTGAGTTCGGGTTCGCCCAGGGGATAGACATCAAAGGACAGGCCCAGACCGAGGTGAAAGGCGGTACGTTCTATGTGACTTACCCCCATCTTCCCAACCGTGACATGATCCAGTGGATGCTGGATGCCCGCAAGTATCAGAATGGAGCCGTCGTGGTTCATGACAACCAGGGTTCCACGCTCGAAAAGATACTTTTTGAGAAAGCGACCTGTGTGGATATGGAAATCAGCTATATCCGGCAGGGGAAGAGCTATATCGCAACCAAGCTGACCGTGCAGGCTCAGAAGCTGACGTTCGGGTCGGAGGAATTTGAAAATCAGTGGGTATTTTAAAAACAACAATGTTATGGGACTCTTTAGTTTTCCGCAAGTGGACAGCAATGTGAATGTCATCTTCAGTGTTGACGGTGACGAGTATGCAGTGGAACAGTTCAAAATCGGTTTTCACCAGCCTGTCGATGGCATAAAGAATCAGCCGGAAGGGGAAGTGCGTGGCGGACGCATCATGATTACTCTTTCGCAAACAGTGAAGAACAACATCTACGGATGGGCCGTGAAACCGTGGATGAAAAAGAGCGGGGCGGTACTGTTCAAGACCGGTACGTCCGGGGTGATATTTGAGGTGGCGTTTACGAATGCGTATTGTGTCAATTTGAAACGGGTTATTGAATCTTTGGGGCAAGGCTTGTCAACTACCTTGATTTTGTCTCCTGAAAGTGTAAGCGTGAATGGTATTGAATTTGATAATCGGTGGGTGAAATAAAATAGTATTAGATATGTCTAATTATGTAGAAGAATATATATCCATTGAAGAGTTTTATACTTTACAACAATGGAGGATACCCTATACTGGTTTTATCAAAGGAGTAGGATATACTTATCCTCAATATGATGCTGTAGAGTTTCCATTAGATTGGTCTGTTCCTAATCTTATGTGGCAAAATTATCTTCCACATCCTTTAGCTATTCAAATAATTGATACGTCTCCTGAAGCTATTTTTAAAAGTATGAATTATTCAGAGCAGGATATACTAGATTGCATAAAAAGGGATAATGAAAATAAAACAATTACGTTTACTATTGGAAGTAATTCTATAACTGTTCCCTCTGAAAATTATCAAATCCGGATGAAAATAGACGATTTGGATGGTAGCGTAAAAATTGGTATAAAAGATAATATTACAGGAAATCTGATGCTGGAGAGGATTTCATTCTGCGATATTTTGGAGAAAAAGCAGAAGCAAACCTATAACAATCAGAAGGAATTTAGTGATAGAATCACAAAAGATTTTCTTATAGATACAGCTATAAGTGGTATAGACATAAGTGCTGATTGGGCATATGATATTATGTTAGATAGAGGAAAATATATGCCATATAATACTCGTACTATAACGGGAAAATGGGTTCGTTTACAAAAAACAGGAGATATTGTCATAAGGTCCAAGTGGTGGAATTTTACTACAAATGCAAAGAATTTAAATTATTTGAGGATAGGTGGAAAGATACTTGGTACAGCAGGTACTGTTATAACATTAGGGAAAGCCATAAAAGATGTCGGATCAGATGCGAATGTTAAGACAGTATCCAGCCTGATAACTAAAAGTGCGATTGTCGGACTTGCTTTTATTCCTGTGTATGGATGGGCAATTGCATTAACAGCAGGTATAGCTGAAGGACTCTATGGAGATGAGTTTTATGATTGGATAAATGAATTGGCTAATTAATAATGTAATACTTTATGTTTGACTATTTATATTACAGATTTTATCGTTTGTGGTTAAAGAGTTCTATTGCTGAAGGTGCTGTTATTATGGCAATATTATCTTTTTCTGTTATGTTAACCACTAATATATTAACAGTCTGGGGAATACTTGTGCAATATAGCCTTATATCATATCCTTCAGACTGTGAATATTGGATATTGTTTTCAATAATTATTGGTGTGGTCTTTGTTTACTTGTTTTTTAAAGGAAAATATAAAAAAATAGTTGATAAATATAAGCAGGAGCAAAGAGATTTGTTTGGTAATATCATATTACTTCTTTATGTTTCTATATCTGTGTTATGTTTTTTAGGAGAAGCACTTTATCGACAAGGTAAATTATAGTGGTATGAAACAATATAAAATAATAATTATTTATGTAATATCAAATAATCATTTAAAGGTATTATTTGAAGAAGAGTTGGAAAAATACGGACTGGAGCGATTGGGAGAGCAAGACATCTTCGCACTTCCCTTAGACGAATACCGCACGAAGGTACAAGCATTCAAAGCCTACCTGCGAGCCTATTCGCGCAAGCATCTGAACAGTCAGGACACAGTATTGTTCGTGGAATCACGCATGAATCCGGAACGGACCTTGACTACTATGTTGCAAACCAATCTGATGAGTGAGGACGAATAAAAGATTACAGATATTATGAGTGCACAATCGTATATCAAACTTTGGACCGCCGAGCCCTCGGAACATGATGAGGTGCAGGCTTACGACCTGTTGAGTTATGAATATGACTTCCAGAAGCCGATGACCCCATGCGGGCAAGCGGCCGGAAAGACCACCGGGGGACAGATGCAGGTAAGCATAGCCGGATTTCCCTCGAAGGAGTTGCTGGAATGGATGTTCAATTCACGTATCCTGAAAAGCGGGGAAGTGATGAATACTTCGGGAAAGCTGGGAACACCGAAGGAAACAATCAGGTTCAAGGGAGCCCAATGTCTGGATTTCCATGTGCATTCGACCGTAAAAGAGAGTTGTACCTCGCTGCTTATCCATTTCAGGGAAATGGAAGCCGGCGATTCGTGTCACCTAAATTTGAAATGAGATTATGAACTGGTTTGCTGCCTTGTTTAAACGGAAAGAGCCCGGAACGGTGAATGACCGTTATGCGATGAAGCTGTCCGTATGTCACGAGATATACACGGTAGAAGAATTTGACCTGCAATTCAAACGGAATACCGACCGTGACGGATTGCCGGAAGGTGAGGCATACGGCGGTTTCGTTACCTGTACCCTTGCAGGTATGCCGGGTGACGGCCTGCTGCGGTGGGGTGCCTACAGCCAACCATGCGAGGACGGGAACCTGCGGGTCTACTGGAAAGACAAACCGGACCAGGAAGCCGAATTCGTCCTGCGTTTCGTGGAAGGGAACTGCATCCGTTTGCAGCGTAAGGTTGACCGTATGAACCAAAAAAGCAGCATCACACTCCTGTTTGCCGCAAGGATATTGCAATTCAGTGACGACGAATTTGAGAATAACGAATGGCGCTGACAAGTATGGAAACGAAATTTTGCAAACTGCCTCTGGATTTTGGAGCCTTGCTCAGCGAGGATGTGGAAAACAGCCGCCTCGCGTCCTGTACGGAGATAGAGTCCATCGACCAGTTCATCGAGATGCTGATTGACACGGCTCCCGGGGAGCACGCCTTTGACAAGGAGTTCGGCTGCGAGATTTTTTATCTTGATTTTGAGAGTATCATCTCGCATACCCGCTGGGAAGGGCAGTTTTCCGACTATATCACCCAAGCCATCACCCGGTACGAGAAGCGTCTTACGAATGTGAACGTCCGGGTCATTATCGACGATACCACCCGGCAGGACAATGTGTTCGAGGCTTCGACCATAAAAAAACGCGTGCAGGTATATGTCTATGGCAATCTGGTGCATACCGGAGAGAAGCGTTGTTTTTACTATGTGATTTATTTAGGACCCATTTCAACCCGATGACAAGCGTATGAGTATGGAGAAATATAACAAGGAGCAGATCAGAAACCGTATGCTGAAATACGCGGCGGCGTTCTGGGGAATCAAGAAAGCGGAAAATTTTGACCCTGTCGTCAAACTGATGCTTGAGGCGCTGTCCAACGAACTGTATATGCTGGGGGAAGACTTCACGGCCATCGAGACGCGGCTGCTGGAAAAAACCGCCCGCATTCTGACACCGGACATACTGACCTCGGCACTTCCCGCGCATGGTGTCGTGCATGCCTCTCCCATCGAGCCCGGCTACCTGATAACGAAAGAGTCGGGCATGTATTATGAGAATGACCTGCTGACCCAGAAGCTGTCCGCCGGAAGCATTTCCTTTTATCCGGCCTGTGACACCCTGCTGCACAAAGCCGATGTGAAATACATGGTGTGTGACGACATTCTCTATCAGGTGGACCATACCCTGTCGAAAACCATGATTGCCCGTACGGAAACAAGGACGCCCGCACGTACGGTGTGGCTCGGCCTGGCGGTGGACGACTCGCTGACGGACCTGGAAAACATTTCTTTCTATCTTGACTTCCCCAACCTTACCGAAAGCTATGAATACCTGTTCCTGCTTCCGTGCACGGAATGGTCCGTCGGTGGAACCCCCATCCGGATGGAGCCGGGCATCTATGAGAAAAGCCGGTTGCCGGAGGAATACACCCGTGCCTTCTTCCGGAACTATGATGTGATGTCCGTCATAGACAAGGAGGTGATGGAACTCTACAACAAGCATTTCCTGCGGGTTTCGCAACCGGTCCCCCTCGATGAGGTTGACAAGGAGCCCCTGCCGAAAGCCTTGTCTTCCTGTTTCGGGGAGCGTGTGCGGGAAAAGATGCAAGAGAAGCTGGTGTGGGTGAAAATCGTATTCCCCGCCCATTTCACTCCGGAAATCCTGGAGGAGCTTCATGCGGGCATCAACATCGTGCCTGTGGAAAACAAGCTGCTGCACGAACAGACCACCTCCCTCGAAGACACGTTCAGGGTGATTCCCCTGCGTACCGGCAATTACGAGTCCCTGCTGTCCGTGCACAGCGTGAAGGACTCGGACGGAAAGAGCTATCATGAGCTCCAGTATCCGGTACCCGGTTCCACGGAGAGTTACGGCACCTATTCCATCCGCAAGGGAGGCTGCGAGCGTTTTGACTCCCGCTCCGCCAAGGAACTGCTCGGCTATCTGCTGGACCTGCTGGATGACGAGACCCACGCCTTCCATGCCGTTTCGAGTGTCAAGCTGCAAGCGCTCGCCGGCCAGATGGAGCAACTGACGGCGCAGCTGAAACAGGCAACCGACAACATGAACGAATACAGGGAGACACCCTATTACCTGATGATCGACCAAATGTCCGGCAAAGGGCAGGTCACCGTGAAATACTGGACCACCCACTGCGAGACAGGCAACCAAATACAGGCCGGCGTGGAGCTGTCGCCATACGCCACCACCTATCTGGACCCGAAGACACTCGCGCTTGTCAGTACCATCTACGGCGGGAAGCAAGCCCCCAAGAACCGGGAGCTGATCGATATCTACAAATACGGGATTATTTCACACGGGCGTGTGCTGACGCAAAACGACATAGCCAGCTTCTGCAAGAAAGAGCTTGGCGAGCTTCTGTTGCGGACAGAAATCCGCAACGGGGTGGAAATCAGCCCAGTTCCCACCGAAGGGCTGATACGCACCAAAGAAGTGCATCTGGTCTTGGGAACGAAGCTGGACGGGCCGTCGCAGGAAAAACAGATGAAAGACAGTCTGCACACCAGACTGTCTGCCTGCTCGCCGGACACATTCAATTACCGCATATTCATCGAATACAATAACGCATAAACATAGAACTTATGGACCCTGTCACCCAACATCTGATTTCATCGTACCTGCTGATGCCCGTACTGACTGTGATTTTCGGGATTGCAGCCTATTTTATCGCACGGAAGAACAAGCTGCTCAACAATAAGAAACTGATTGTCTATCTGCTGCTGTGCGGCATTGTACTTGCCCTGCCCGGCCTGTCGGGATTCATGGACTACAACTTCATGCCCTACATCTATGTCCTGCTTGCCATCCTGTACTGGACCGCCGGGTATTACAACCGGTTCCTGCTGCGGAAAGTGTTCGCTTCGGGCAAGGAGACACCCTCTTTCGGTATCCGGTGCCTGCTGACGGTTACAGTCGTGCTGCTGGGCGCGGGGCTCTTCTCCGTAGTGTTCAACCTCTGCAACGAACTCCAGTACGGCATCTGGGCCTCCACCTGCCTGCTGCCTTTCGTCTTCCCACTCCTGTACACCCAGACGGTAAACAGCTATTTTGACATACCCCTTGAAATATACAAGGTCTGGAAGTATTCGGAAGAGTATGATTCGGACTCCTTGTACATCAACCGTGAGCGAAGCATCGTGGTGGATGTGGAAATTTTCCGCAAGGTGGACGATCCCGCCGCGGAGCGTATTACCGGCAAGGCGTCCGAAGATGTCATTTTCGGGCATTGGTTCCAGCGCATGATTGACGACTGCAACCTCAAATCGCCGTCCTCCCCGATTGTCTATCAGAATGACGGCGGCGCCTATTACGAATGGGTGTTCTATACCAAATCCTCCTTTTTCAAGAGAAGGTTCTATATAGACCCGGATGTCACGCTTGCCGAGAACCGGTTGAAAAGCCATGATGTGATCATAGCCAAGCGCGTGGCGAACGAAATAGTGAATTACAAGGAATATTAAAAAAACAGACATGATGAATACAGGAAAACAGAAACCGGGAAAGAGATATCCGCTGGTAAACTGGGCGGACGGAATGCCGGTCAACAAGAAGCATTTTATCCAGCTGGAGGACCATTTCACGGACCGGCTGTGCGAATACCAGTCATTCCAGCTGAACCGTGCCAACTACGGGTTGCTCCCCTTCAGGAAAGGAGAAGCCGTTTCCGGTGATTTCAGCATCACGGAACTTGTCACGGGCACTCTGGAAGTCCGTTTGAAACGCTGCCTCGCCCTTACCGCCGGCGGCTACCTGATAGATTATGACGCGGGGGGAGACGACGAGCTGACCGCCAGTTTCCATATCGCCATTGACGAGACGGAGGATAAGGACCAGCGGTGGGATGTCATTCTGATGGCAGACCCTTTCGAGCGTCTGCCTTCGGGCATCCCGGACGAAAAGGAGACCAGTCCCCGCCAGCCTGACGCGCTGCCCAACTACGCGTTGAGCGTCGTTCCGACGGGGCAGATTGACGGCAACAACCTGGGAAGGCACTTCCTGGTAATCGGCCGCCTGCGCAAAAACGGGAACCGCTGCGAGGTGGACGGGAACTTCATCCCTCCCTGTACCAGCATGTCCAGCCATCCGGACCTGAAAAACTACTATCTGAAATTCGGGCAGCTGGTCGATTCCATCGAGAAAGCCTCGTCGGATATTCTCGCCAAGGTGGAGAATGCGGAGAAGCAGACCCCGCTTGCCGTGAACATCGGCATGTTGTGCCGCCATGTCATGCTGTTCATATCCGACATCTATTTCTCCTACCGTAACGAAGGGCAGTATTATCCGCCCCTCCGTTTCCTGAACGTATTCTCCACGCTGGCACACCGCCTGTATGTCTGCCTGGGATTTATGAACAAGGAGGAGAAGGAGGACCTGCTGAAATATTTCAACGAGTGGAACGGCATCAATCCCGGCGCTTACGAGGGGCTGTTGCGGGAAAACAGCGGCCTGTTGTACAACCACCAGAACATCCATCCGCTGATGATAACCGCGGAGCGTTTCCTGTACCAGTTCAATGACTTGTGGACCACGCTCAGCCGGCTGGAATACATCGGCAAGCACAAGGAAAACATCGTGGTTGCCGAACGCTCCAGACAACCGAAGGAGACGAACGAGTCACGCTGGAACATATTGGACTGATAATTCATACAAGAACAACCATGGCAGAAGAGACAGACAAAATCGTATGTTTTGAGGAACGCCCCCATCTGTTCAACCAGCCGGATACCGACTTCAAGGCGGAAGTGGTGGCCAGCGGGCTGAAGGAGGGCGGGTATGACGCGGAACGCACCCTTATCTCCAGGCGGGGCGACATGCGTCGCGGCTTCTCGAAGGACATTCAGGAAATACGCTCGGAATACTCCCATTACGACCTGACGGATTATCTGTATCTCCACGTGAACAGGCGCAGCATTTACGACGCCCTTCCGGAAGGCATCTTCCACAAGAATCTCCATCAGTCGGGGAAAGTGTCGAAAGAACAGGTACTGGATGAAATCCGCATCCACCGCGAGGAGGAATTCTTCGCCCGGCGTTTTTTCAAGCCTTTTGAAATCTCGCTGGACCATCTGCTGGTCGCTTTCCAGAACAAGGAGCGCCGTATCGACGAGATGAACGTGCACGCCGACTTTGTGAGCATCTTCTCCGGACAGTGGCCGGTGCTCAAGCTGCTGCCGCTCCATCTGGCGGTCATGCTGGTCCATCTGCTGCCCTATCTGGAACAGATTACCGCCAGCCTTGCGAAGACGGGCGAGTGCATGAGCATCCTGACCGGGGTGCCTGTCCGCCTGAAGAGAGGCGACAAATGCGTGACAGAGGCGCCTCCCGGTCTTGTCCCCCGGTTAGGCCGGTGCCTTTTGGGCGACACGATGGTGGCGGGGAACCGTTTTGCCGACGGCACATACCGGCTGCTGCTGGAAATCGGCCCCCTGTCCGCCCGGAAAATGGAGACCTTTTTCCCGGGAGCCGCCAACAACCGGATATTGAACGCCCTCATGGAGCTGTTCCTGCCATCGGACAAGGAGGTACAAGTCCGCTATATCATCCAACAGGAGGACGCCCGTTTCCAGCTGGGTACACCGGACGGACAGTGCGCGTACCTGGGAATCAGTACTTATTTATAAAGAAACAAAACATCATCCGACATGAAACCGAAAAATAACACCGAAGTGAGAAAGGCCTATCTGAGGTTCTCCGGCTACCTGACAAGCTGTATCGTGCTTGCGGTAACCATCTTTGCCTGTTTCCTCAAAACCTCCGGCACGGAGGTGAAACGGATTACGGAGCAGACGCTGGAATACGACCATGTCTATGCCAGGGAACTCGCCTTGGCAAACAGCGTGGATTCCGTGTACCAATACATGAAACTGATGAACACCTCGCCGAAGATCAACGACGTGCTTTTGCAAAGTGTGGTCAGCACACGCAAGATGAACCTGCTGAAGGATATCCAGGGCATGGATGCCAGGGATTGTAGGCTTTACAGCCGGCTGCTGGGAAATATCAACATATTCCTCGGGGTGAAGGATTCCATCCGCCTGTTGAACATTCAGGAGGAGATGGTAAAAAAAGACCTGATGCAGTGCATCCAGGACAACTGGAAGACACGGCGCAGCCTGAGTGTGGGACCCAATAACAAACAATGAGAACGCTATGATGGACAATAATAGAAAAACACTGAACAAACGGGAAATCCTTATGGGACACGCATACGTATTCCTGTTTTTTTTCCTGACGACCGTGGCGTGCTGCCTTGCCATCTTCATGTGGAATTCGGACTTCAGGATGTTCGAGCAGAAGGAGTTTGTGAAAATCAAGATGAACCGTATCAAGGACTTCCAGCAGGAACAGGCCGAAAGCCAGATGCCCGTGGACTCCCTGTTCCGGAAGATAGAGGCTTTCCAGCCCGGCGTGTATGCCCAATACGAGGAGGACGACATCCACTACCTGATCAACAACCTGCGGAACACCTACGAAAGGAACAGCTGGGACAAACGGTACAAGCTGTTCATGCATATCGCCGATTTTTATGCCATGTGGCTGTCGGACAAGAAACAGCTGTGGAGCATCGAACAAAACATACGCCTGTTCAAAGCCAATCTGGAGGAGTGCGAGATAGGCTTGCGGAAGAAAGAGGAAGACCTGCGCTCGGGAACTAAAAACAAATGACGCCATGGGAAAGATTCGTACCAGAAAGATTCTGTTTGTAGTTGCAGCGATGCTGCTGTGTGTGCTTGTCGCCGTGCTGATCCGGCTGTTTTTTTCCAACCGTATCGTACGGATGACCCTGACGCCCATCGAGGTGGAAGTCGGGGAAGCCGTTCATTATGCGGACAGCACCCGCAACGCGGGTTCCTGGCTGTGGGAGTTCGGCAACGGGGATGTTTCGCATGAACGGAGCGGACAGTACGTGTTCAAGGAACCGGGGCGTTACCAGGTCCGCCTTCAGGTGGACCATTCGCTGGAGAAGAAGCAAATCGTCAAGGTGAACAGACGGGCCAATAATTACGGAAGCGACCAGCTGGTCAAAATAGAGGCGCCGGCGACCGCCTTCCAGGGTGAGATCATTTCATTCAAGGGGTACGGGCCGTCGAGGGAATGGCGCTGGCAGTTCGGTGAATCGGGCATTGTGGACTCACGGGAGCAGAATCCGCTCTATGCCTACTCCGAGGCGGGCAGGTACGAGGTACTGCTGACCACGGAAGAGACCCAATATCCGGTCCGGCACACCATTGAGGTTCTTCCGCAATATGCGGAGAACGACTCGACGGACGTGCTTGTCGTTATCGGCAACGACATCCGCGAGCATTTGCAGGCTATCGTGGACGGCAAGCCGTTCAATGTCCATTACAACTATATCCTCAAGAAGTACCTCTGTGGAAATCCGGACATTGCGGTGACGGTCAACAATAACAAAAAGAATGACTTCTACTCCTATTGCCAGGGATTGAAAATCATTGCCCGTCGGAAGACCCTCATCGACGAGGTGTTTGTGGATATGGGTGATAACCTGAGCAATGAATGCGTGATGCAACTGATGGTGACGCAGCACGAACGTTTTTCCGAATCAAAAAAGTAATGTGAGGCATGAAAAAGAACTGTTTGTCAATCCTGTTGAAAAGAGGATGGATTTGCGGAAGCATTATCTGTCTGGCGGCCTGCGGACCGGTACACCGTTTTACACGCGTGAAGAATGTCCCCCGCGAATATGTACGGAACTATTCCGTCGAAGGCGTGAAAGTCCCCCGCAGCCTGTCGCTGTTCAAGCATGACCCGTGGATTGTCTTTGCCAACGAGCCGGGGACAACCTACCTGAGTCCGAGCGGGAAGAATGAAATGCGCCCCGTGAACTATATGGATGCGTTTCTGGTCATCAAGCGCAAAGGCGACTGGCTCCAGTTGATCCAGTATGACCCCGCCATCCTGAAAAACGGAAGGCTGAAAGAGTGGAAGCAGGCCCGGTATTGCGGATGGATCAACCGGGACAACCTGTTGCTGACCCGAAGCGGTGTGACCGACATAGCTACGGGCTTCAAGAACAAGCAGGTGGTGATGCCGGCCGACAGTGCGGCACTGGCTGAACCGGAAACATATTTCGTCGATGATTCCGTAAAACTGTTCAAAGATACCGACCTGACACAGGAAGCGGGCAGAATCCCGTTCTACGGCATTGTGTATCCTTATCAGGCATCGGCGGACAAAGGATGCGTGCTTGTGGCGGACCGGCCCAAACTCGACGCCGACAGTATCGGGGGGATGCCTGTCGGGTGGATAGACCGGCGGCTGCTGACCGAAATAGGCCAGCAATTGCATGTGGATATCGCCTCGCTGCCCGACAGCGCACTGTTGTTTAAGGACAGTGAACGAAAGGATACCCTGACGCTGGCATCCGATGATATGCGGCAGGTTCGGGAGTTTGCCGGGCGGCATCCCGCCATCCGGTACAGTCCGGTGTTGTCCTACCGGCACAATGATACGGCGTTCTGTTTCAGAACGCATGTGCCGATGCCGGTCATTGACAAACGGGAAAGCTATGTGCTGAACGTGAACGGCCATCCGATTTATTACGGAACCTTCAAGAACAAGATAGAAAAGGACCTGCAAAAAATAAACCTCGTGTTTGTCCTGGAAGGAAAGGATAAGGCCATCGAACAGTTTCCTGCCGTGGTGAATGCCATCCAAGGGTTGCAGTCCCAGCTGGCGAACGATGAGAGTTTCTCCTTCAAGTTCGGCGCCGTGCTCACTTTCAACGAGCCGGACAGCCGGGAAGATCCCATCTGCAAACTGACTCCCGACTATATGGAATTTCTGGACTTTCTGTCGGACAAGGCACGGAACGCGAAAAAACTGAAACCTGTGTACGGAAGATTCGGCAGCTGGTCGGGTGTCCGCACAGGGGTGGAACTGTTCAACAAATGTCGGGACGAGAGCAATGTCCTGGTGGTGGTAGGTGACAAGGGGTTCAACAGCGAATGGGCGGATTCCACTCTGGTGGACCGGCTGGTGGAGAATAACTGCCGGTTGCTGGGGTTCCAGCTTTACGGCGGAGAACCGGACAACTTCAACAATTTCGTGCTGCAAATCGGGAACATGATAGACTGCTCGGCTCCACGCATCAGCCGGAAGAAACGGGAACTGATTGTGTATCCCGAACAACTGCGGAACGGAAACGAATATGCGGAGGTGAACCACAATACGTATTGCCTGGACTTTCCGAACCGGAGCATGACACAGGGATGGCTTGTCTTTCCGCAGAAAAACGAGTCACTGGAGCTGGAGGGGCTGACTACCGCCGTGGACTCCATGCTGTTGCAGGTGAAGTTTGACAATACGCTGTTGGGCAACAGCCTGACAAGGGCGTTTGAGGAGGTGGGAACCCACCGGTATAAACTTGACTCGACGCTGGTGGAGTACTATCATATCCGCAGGTCAGGCGTGCAACCGATATTGTCTGTCCTGCCGGGTATCGAGCCGGGATGGAAACTGCCGGCAGAGCCTGTCGTATTGCCCGACTCGCTTTCGTCCGTAACGGACTATTACCTGCTCGTCAATGAAGAGGAGTTCAAGCGACTGAGAAAGTATGTGGAAGTGCCCGCCAAGCTGGTTCTGGACTATAAATATGAGGCGGTCAGAAAGAAAAAGCAGGCGAAGGCCGATATCTGCAACTGTCCGGACGATTATCTGCCGACAGATACAGAGGAGGCTACCATACGTGTGAAGACGGACAGCCTGAACATACCGGAATATGCCCCGACGCGCCGTGTGAGAAGGCAACTGGTAAGGCATCTGCTTTCGGAACGCAACAGGGACAAGTACTGCAAGACGGGAAGACGGGATTTCCTGAACATGCCTTTGTCGGAAGCGTTGCAACGGTTCACATCGTGCCCTGTGGATTATCCGTTCTTCGAGGTTTACCGTGTCAAGGACTTGCGGAAAAAGGAGATGATTACGGACGTGGAACTGGACGGGCTGATTGAGTATTTCAAGGAAAAGAAAAAACTGCTGGATGAGGCTGCCGGCAAGGCGTTCCGGTCCAACGGGCAGGCTTATTATTGGATTAGTCGTGATTTGTTACCATAGTTGCTTACTTGAAATTTTATTATCATGATTTATCAAGCTATATTGAAAATTCGTGGCAAAGAAATTCCGATACTTTATTACAATTATCGCTGCCATATCCAACACCATGATGATTCGAACCTGAGAAGAATCATCCAGCTGCATATACAGGTTTGTGAAAAAATCGGCAACCGGGAGAATCTGCCGGTCGAGGGGGATTTGATTACGCTTGCGTTTGAATGCAGCGGAGACGAGGCGTTTTTTTATGACTGGCTGAATGGAGGGACAATGCAGGACGGGGAAATCCATTTTATCTATAATGAGGTGGAGGTTGCGGATATTTTCCGGTTTTGGGATTGCTATTGCGTGAAAATAGAGGAATACATGAGTGTCGGGAACGCTCCGATGATGATGGTGGTGTATTTGTCGCCGGGGATTATCAAGAGGAATAATCTGGAGGTGAGGGAGAAGGTTTGGAAGGTGTCGGATGTTGCTCAACAAACTGTCGTGCAGGTTGCTTCTGAATCGAAAGAAGAAAAAAAGGCTGAAATTATAAAAGTCTATTGGAAGAATAAAGATGGAGTAAAAAATGCACCTCAACTATTATTTGATTATACAATAGAAATCTATGCTGAAACTAAAAATACCCAAATCGGTGATATTGTAAAATTTGTTATTTTAGATGACTTAGGTAATACAATAGAAATGAAAGGTATTGTAGGTGAACAAGGAATAGCCAAATGTGAATATGTGAATTTATTAAAAATGAATTGATATGAGAAATATAAAAATAACGGCTCAATTACAAAATGGCAATAGAAAGGAATCTTCTATTATTGGTATTTTTGATTTTATTCCGTTCGTAAAAATACTTCCAGACAATCTAAAAAAATATCAAATACAGAGAGTTGAACAAAATGAATCAGATATCTTATCTAATCTTTTAGATGCTGAAAAGCAAAAGGATATAAATAAAGTATTAATTGATAGTAAACAAGGATATACTAAATTATACTTTGAAATTATTCAAGGAAGAACTATTTACTTTTCATTAGATTATACAGGAATTTTAATTATTGAACCACATAACATTTCTGTGATAGAACCCCAATTAGAGGTTCCCATAAAAATTGGAGACAAATTGAAAATATCTTTTAGAAATGATACTATTGGAAGAGGTTCTTATATAGATTTTTTTGCAAAAGATGATGATTTAGTATATTCTGATATTACAAAAAAGATGCATTGTGGAAGAATATATATAGACACACAAAAAAAATGCAAAATTATTTTCAGTACTAGTTTAAATGCAACACGAAGAAATATCGTTTCTCTTAAAACTATTGAGATTTTAGAAGATATAGGGACAAAAACTAATAACGATATAATAATTATAACAAGCACCATAAGATATCCGCAACAACAGGCTGAAGCTATGTATTCAAATTTATCACGAGGAAAGAGAATTAGATATAGAAAGCCAGGTATGTTAGTAACAGAAATATATGATGATTATACATTAAAAGGAGCTACTAAAGAAGAAATAATAAATGCTATGACAAAAAAAATAGAACAGTTATCAGAGACGAATCAAAGAGTGTCGTTACATTGTGTTTCCGAAAATATCTATAAAAAATGTAATGTCTTAGATGTTTCAACAAAAATGAATAATGCTAAAGAGTTTATTAATCTTTTATCAAAAAAATCATCCGTAACAAAAATTATTCATCCAATAAAAGGAGTATCTAATTCCAGCACAGTTATATTTGATACAAGCGAAGGAGCAATACATATTGAAATTAAACAATGAATTAAGCTATGAATAAATATAGATTTATACTTTCATTAGTTATAACTTTATATAGTTGTTTACTGTATGGGCAGAATGATTGTGACACTATAATTGATGGCAAAACGATATATCCATTAGGAGTTGCTTGTTGGAAAGGTGAGTTAGAAAATGTAAAAAAAATATTAGCCTCCAATGATTCAATAGCAATGTCTGATGAAATATATGAATATGATATTTTTTATGCAGCTGTATATTGGGAGCAATCTGAAATTTTGCAGTACTTATTGCAGTATAACAATAAAAAGATAAATGAAATATATAACGATGCAGGATTAACCCTTTTAGGGCTGTCTTGTATGCTATCCAATATTTCTATATCTAATATTTTAATAGAGCATGGAGCAAATGTAGATGGGTACCAAACTCCATATTTAGAACGTTCTATTTTCCCTTTATTAGAAGCTATCAAAAGTAATAAAATAGAATTAGTAGAACTGCTCTTAAATCATGGAGCTAAAATAGATATTGAAGACAAAGAAGGTAATACACCAATTTCTTTAGCTCATGATTTGCACCAAAATAATATAGTTGAACTCCTTATAAAATATAGCAAGAATGCAACAAAATAGAAATATCTTTTTAGTAGATGTAGCTTTATTTATATCAGTTTCTTATAACTATGAATACTTTCTAGATTATATGGAAAACGTAGCCCGGAATTTTACCAAAAAGTATCCCAGTTACCTCATCCATAAAAAGAGCGAAGACAAGATAAAAGCCTTTCTGACTGATACAGTCAAAGCTAAAGTGGAAACCTTTGCCGATGCAGAAGCGAAGAAAATAACCGTGACCGAAGTACGTGAGATAGCGGACTTGATAGCAGAATATGAGGGCATGGAAGGAGAACGAAAGAGTTCTTCACCTTTCGGCAATCATCCTACGGATGCTCCCTCTTTGGGTAGTATCGGAGTGGAACTTGCCATGAGTATGGATAACGGGGCTTCGGATATCCGTCCTGTCAATGTTGCCAAACCTACAGGTGTATCGGGGAAACCCAAGATAATGAAACGAAGTGTAATCCGTGTAACCGTGGAGTTGGAAGTGCTGATGGAAACCAAACAATACCTGCATTTCTTACAGGAACTGCCAGAGTTGTTCAGCCTGCATGAGTTTCCGAACCTGCGTTGCAGAGTAACATGGAAACAGAAACGGGTGAGCTATCAGGAATCTCCATTGCCCATTGAGGTGAAGGTTGTGGAAGACCGTAAATATCAGCGGTGGTTTGTGACCTTTACGGTATTGATGGTGCTGTGTTTCATCGGGATTATCACCCTGTTCTTTTCCATTCCGAACCTGTATAAGCAGGACATTCACTTTTTGCGGAATGATACGATTCATCAGGAGTTCTCCATTTCTAATAGCCGGATAGACTTGAAGAATGTTAATTTGATGAATAATGGTGGAAAGGATACGCTTGTTATCAAGGATAAAAAAGTAATCATTGCCAAATAAAAAATGATGGAAAATTTGATTCAGATACATAGTGTAAAAAACGTGTTGTCTCATAGCGGATGTCCAGAAGATCTGCTGGAGAGTTATTTGCAATTCTTACAAACCGGAGGGCAACAGGTGCAGATTGTCAGAGGCGAAGTTACTATGATGTTCCAAAAGGAGATGCAATACCGTAAACGAAGGAATGAGGAGATGAAAGGAACCGTCACGTTTAGTAATAAGGAAAAACATAATACCGGAAACTCAGATATGGGAGTGTTTATCGGGATGGAGTTTATCCAATGCTGCTTCGGACATGGGATTCCTGCACGGGTGTTGGATGTGCGGAGGGAACGTGGAGAGGTTGTGGAGGTTGTTGTGGAGTTTGGGAAGTAGATGAAAGAACTGACGATGCTGTGTGTAATAGTAATATTGCTTAAGAACTTTGTCTTAAATATTGTTATGATAGTGAATTGATTGTTGCTATTGGTATTAAAAGTGATGACTTTAGCCATATCAATAGAATAAATTACTATATTTACAATAAACAAACAGGCATATTAAAGATGAAAATAAAATCCAAATAAATACAACTAAATATGCTTTATATCAGTTCTTTATAGGGTAGTTATTTCTTTCAGTTGTTTTCACTATTTTCTGTTAATTGGTTCTTTTTGGGTACATTTTTGTTTCTTGTTTGTTTCTTGTTTGTTTCTTGATTTCAGTTTTAATTCGTACATTTGCATACGAAAAATAACGAATGAAAGAATACGATTATGCCACGAATAAAGAAGCCTAAAAAAGTAAAAGAACCAATCCGTCTTCGGATGAAGGATTTGTCCGATGGCAGCAAAAGTCTGTATCTGGATATATACCGCAACGGCAAACGGACATACGAGTACCTGAAGCTGTATCTTATTCCGGGAACGGACAGCAATACCCGTCGGCAAAATGAAATAACAATGGCTGCCGCAAATGCCATCAAGTCGAAACGTATTATCGAGCTGACCAGTGGTGAAGCCGGTATCGTGAACCATACGGATAAGATTTATCTGCTGGACTGGATGCAAACCTATCTGGAGTACCAAGAGAAACGCGACAAGAAGGGCATCGGTCAAATCAAAGCCGTTACCCATATCCTGAAAGAATATGCAGGGGAAAGATTTATATTGGATCGGGTTGACCTCGCTTTTTGCCAAGGCTATATCGACTACATGCTGACAACCTTCCGCCCTAAAGGAAAGCCGATAGCAGCTTCTACACGCAACACCTATTATCAGATATTCAATGGCGCCCTGAATGCTGCCGTTCGGGCTAAACGGTTGTTGAGAAATCCGTTTAACGAGATGGAAAAGTCGGAGAAGCCCAAAATGCCGGAAAGCGTGCGGTCCTATATGACCATCGAAGAGGTACGGGCATTGATTGCCACTCCGATGCAGGAAGGGAGGGTAAAAAATGCCTATCTGTTCTCCTGCTTCTGCGGACTGCGTATCAGCGATATTGTCGGCCTGAAATGGAAGAATG
>ERZ827156.169-NODE-169-length-95538-cov-13.551878_pt1 | contig 95538 bp, 92 predicted proteins | sample MGYA00519919_ERZ827156 | MGnify/ENA primary metagenome ERZ827156 (study PRJEB31778, sample SAMEA3449269) | human gut metagenome | biome: human gut; feature: human-associated habitat; material: faeces | place: United Kingdom | collected 2010/2012 ... | reverse complement strand
GCTGCAGGACTTTGAGCGTCTGACGGACTGCGTTATGGGCGAGAAGGGCGAGAAAGGGAAAGGCTGAACGTTAGTTCAATTCGTAATTCGTAATTCGGAATTCGGAATTTCGGTGTCCGCTTTGCGGACGAATTTAAAAAACTTTGAAATGAAACAACACAGGGCGAAAGAATATCTCTCGCCCTGTGCATTTTGTTATTAATCTATTGAGATAACGTCCGCGTAAGCGGACACAATAATTCCGAATTCCGCATTCCGAATTAATTTTGGCTTTCCATTGTCGTTAACATCGGCTGTATCTGTATTCCGTCCAGCGCCGCTTCTATCGTCTGCGGAATGCGGCTGAAATCCGATATCATCGAGAACGGTTTGTTTACCGGGTCGTCCTGGAATACCGGCACGAAATAAAAGTGCTTGTAGTTCCGCAGGATACCGATGTTTTTGGAAGCCCCCGCAAGCGCGTCGTTGGTGGAAACCGCGATGACCACCGGGCGCTGGCTCCTGAGGTGGCTTTTTACCGCCATGCATACCGGTGTGTCCACGATCCCCGCAGCGAGTTTTGCAAGGGTATTTCCGGTGCAGGGGGCGACGAGCAGCACGTCGAACATTTTCTTTGGACCTATAGGTTCTGTAGTGGTGATATCGTGCAGCACAGTTTTCCCGGTGATGTCGAACAGCCGGGCAGCGTGCTCCTGCGCCCTGCCGAAGCGTGTGTCGGTGGTGTATGCCGCGTCGGACATTATCGGGGTGATGTCGCAGCCGGCTGCGGTGAGTTCCGACAGCACCCGGAACACCCGGGAAAAAGTACAGAACGAACCGCACACAGCCGCCCCGATACGCAGTCCGGACAGCTTAGAGATGTCGGTCATATATGATACCGTCATGTTTCAGACGGATCCTCCTTTCATGGTCGTGGTGGGTCATTTCCGCAGGGCTGTGGTGAGCGCCCCCGCGATGGCTTCCCCGGCAGTTCTGGGGGAGAATCTCCCCGGCAGCCCCGCTCCGTTGATGTAGTGCACCCCCGCTGCCTGCGCCCATTCCCGCTCGGGTGCTTCCGCACGGGTCGCGAGTTCAAGGAACACCGTTCCCTGGCGCAGTTTCAGGAACTCCTCCATGGTCAGCAGCTGCGCGGGCACCGTGTTTATCACCAGGTCGGCTGATGAAGCGGCAAGCCCGGTGAGTTCGCAGGGGAGCGCGCAGAAGCCCTCCAGCAGCGCTTTGTGGCGCTGTATCGGGTCGCGCGCGGTGATGGTCACGCGGCAGTTGAAGCCCTTGAGCAGCCGCGCGAGGTACCACGCTATCCTGCCGTAACCCGTTATTACCGCGGAGCTGTCGCACAGCGCGCATTCCGAGCCGCTTATCAGCAGCGAAACGGCGCCCTCTGCGGTGAGAAGCGCGTTTTTCAGCGTGAGTATTTCCCCGGAATAGTAATCCACCAGGCGCAGCCGGTTTGCCTCGCAGATTTCCCTCAGCCTGTCGGAAGTCCCACCGGAAAGCACCATTCCGCCGGGCTGCGCGTATTCCGCGATGATATCCAGCGGTATCGGGGCGTCGGAAAGCGGCGCGTTTATCGTCGTGCCGTTTCGTGAATACGGCAGAGGCAGCACTACTGCGGGGTATTTTCCCTCCGGCTGCGGAAAGCTGCCCTTCAGCCCCAGGGAATGCACCCCGAAATTTTGCGAGAGCGTTTCCGCTGCGCAGATAATGCGCTTGTCGCCGCCTATGAACAGAATTTCTTCCATGCCGCACCTCCAGATGATACAATTCCGGTGAACCCGGGTCAGTACCATAATATGTAACAGACGCCGGTGCAGTGACGGATTTCTGAGAAAATTCCTCTTGAAAAAATAATGGAAAAGTTGTATAATGAATTCACAATAGCTGAAAGGAGCTTATTTATGAATATATGGCATGACATCGACCCTGCGCGCATCACACCCAACGATTTTATGGCAGTCATCGAGATAGAAAAGGGAAGCAAGAAGAAATACGAACTTGACAAGCAGACGGGTCTTATCGTCCTTGACAGAATTCTGTACACCTCCACGCATTACCCCGCGAATTACGGATTTATCCCGCGCACGCTGGCAGACGACGGCGACCCGCTGGACGTGCTGGTGCTCTGCAACGAGCCTATAGACCCGCTGGTGCTGGTACAGTGCTACCCCATCGGCGTTATCACCATGCTCGACAACGGAAAGAATGACGAAAAGATAATCGCGATACCTTTCGAGGACCCCACCTACAACGCCTATCGCGGTATCGAGGCTCTGCCCAGCCACCTTTTCGAGGAAATGCGCCACTTCTTCTCGGTTTACAAGCAGCTTGAGGGCAAGGAGACCGCAGTAAACGAGGTCATGGGGCAGAAGCAGGCTGTCGAGGTAATAAAGCAGTGCATCAAGAATTACAACGAGATATACGCGCCGCAGCACCCCTACAAGCCCGAGCACCACACGAAAGGCAGCAAGGCATGATACTTGCTAGCCAGTCCCCGCGCAGGCGCGAGCTGCTTGCTCTTATCCAGCCGGAATTCCGGGTGATACCCGCGCAGGGCGACGAGGTGCTGCCCGGGGGCATTTCCCCGCGGGACGCGGTGCTGCTTCTTTCCGCGCAGAAAGCCGGAGAGGTGGCAAAGCGGGCATTCCCCGGGGGAGAAGCGACAGAGCCGGTTATTGCGGCAGACACGGTGGTTTCCATCGACGGAAAGATACTCGGCAAGCCCCACAGCCCCGAAAACGCCGCAGAAATGCTGCGAGTGCTTTCCGGCAGGGAGCACAGCGTTTTCACCGGGGTAAAGGTGATATTCCGCGATAAGGAGATATCGTTTGCCGAAGAGACCCGGGTGGAGTTTTTCCCGCTGACGGAGCAGGAAATAGCGGATTACGTCGCCACCGGCGACCCGATGGACAAGGCAGGCGCCTACGGAATTCAGGGCAGGGGAGCGCTTCTTGTCCGCAGGATAAACGGCGACTACTACAACGTCATGGGGCTTCCGGTGGGAGAGCTGAAGCAGAGACTGAAAGCGCTGCAAACACCGTAATAGCAATTCGTAATTCGGAATTCGGAATTCGGAATTTTGGTATCGCCTACGGCGATAATATTTCAAAAACTTTTATAGAAACACTACAGGGCGAAAGTTAACCTCTCGCCCTGTGTATTTTATAGTAAATCTTTTGAGATAACGTCCCGCAAAGCGGGACACGATAATTCCGAATTCCGAATTACGAATATAGTTTTGCGCAGCCCGTTACTTTATCCATCAGCATTAGCACTCAAGTGCGCAAAACCCGAATTAATCCAACCTCCGCATTTACTTTTTATTCCTGTATTTATTCAGGTCCCTGCGGCGTATTTCGGCGCGCATTATCTTTCCGCTGATGGTCTTGGGGAGTTCATCGACGAATTCGATGGACCGCGGGTACTTGTAGGGGGCGGTATTGTGCTTCACGAATTCCTTTAGTTCCTCCGCGAGTTCGTCGCTGGGGGCGTACATCTTTGTGAGGACGATAGTCGCCTTTACAAGCTGACCTCTTATCGGGTCGGGCACGCCGGTTACTGCGCATTCCAGCACTGCCGGGTGCATCATTAGCACGCTCTCAACCTCGAACGGCCCCACGCGGTAGCCGCTGGACTTGATAACGTCGTCGTTGCGGCTGACGTACCAGTAGTAGCCGTCCTCGTCGCGGTATGCAGTGTCGCCGGTGTGGTACATTCCGTCGTGCCATGCCTCGTCGGTGAGTTCCTTGCTGTTGTAGTAGCCGCGGAAAAGTCCCGGCGTGTGGCAGTATTCACCGTGCACGACTATCTCTCCGACTTCCCCGACGGGAACGGGGTTTCCGTCGCTGTCAACGAGGTCAACGTCGTACAGCGGGGAGGGTTTGCCCATGCTTCCGGGCTTTGGGGTCATGCCGGTGATGTTCGCGAGTATCGCGGTGGATTCAGTCTGCCCGAAGCCCTCCATGAGCTTTATACCGGTGTATTCATACCACTTGTTGAACACCTCGGGGTTGAGCGCCTCGCCTGCGATTGTGCAGTATTTCAGGCTGGAGAGGTCGTATTTGCCGATGCCCTCCTTGATAAAGAAGCGGAACATTGTCGGGGGAGCGCAGAACGTGGTTATTCTGTATTTCTCCATTATCTTGAGCATGTTCTCAGGAATGAACTTGTCGAAGTCGTACACGAAAACGCATGTTCCCATTGCCAGCTGACCGTAGAGCTTGCCCCATGCCGCCTTAGCCCAGCCGGTGTCGCTGATGGTGAGGTGAATTCCGTCGGGGTCAACGTTCTGCCAGTGCTTTGCTGTCTGGATATGCGCAAGGCCGTATGCGTGGTCGTGTACAACCATCTTGGGGTATCCGGTGGTGCCGGATGTGAAGTACAACAGGTGCAGTTCGTCGGCGCGGGTGGGAATGCGCTCCATGGTATCGGGGTAGTTCTCGATCTCTTCATCAAAGTCGCGCCAGCCCTCGTAGGTGCCGTTGACGATCGCCTTTACGCGCAGGTGTCTGTCCCCGAGGAGCTCGTCGGCTTCGTTGATGTAGCGGGCAACGTCAGCGTGCGCAGTCGCGATTATCGCGGAAACGTCCGCAGCCTGAAAGCGGTACTGAAAATCCTTGGTTGTGAGCATGTGGGTCGCGGGAATTGCGATCGCGCCTATCTTCATCAGACCGAGGATAGCGTACCAGTACTGGTAGTTTCTCTTGAGGACGAGCATGACCTTGTCGCCCTTTTTTATGCCCCAGCCGCGGAACATGTTCGCAGCCTTTGTGGAGAGCCTTGACAGGTCGCCGAATGTGAAAAGCTTCTCGTTGCCCTCAAGGTCCACCCACATGAGCGCACGGCGGTCGGGTTCAAGTTCACCGTACTTGTCGATGATATCGTAGGCGTAGTTGAAGTTCTCGGGGTATTTTATGCTGAACTTTTTCAGCATGCCGTTCTCGTCGTATTCTTCGTTGACGAAGTTGAGGTGGTAAGATGGGATATCCATGTGCGTTCCTTTCCTGATAATGCTTTATGTGGAATAAAACTGCAATTGCCGCTGTACTGCAAATCCCGGAAATACAGCAGTTTCCGGGATAGTAATATGCATGATAGGGACTCCATCGGTAAGCCGAGTTCTGTCGTGTATGACCATCTATCTAGGCGCAATGTTGCCATTACGCTCAAGCCACCTTTCAACGGGGCGCGCCGAGCAGACGCGTTATCCCCCGCACCAATCGGTGTTGCATCGGGTAGGGTTTACATGGCGGTGCAGTCGCCTGCACCCCGGTGAGCTCTTACCTCGCCTTTCCACCCTTACAGCTTTCGCTGCGGTATATCTCTGTTGCACTTGCCCTAAGGTCGCCCTCGGCTGATGTTATCAGTTACCCTGCTCTGTGATGCTCGGACTTTCCTCATTGCTGTTGCCAGCCCCGCGGTCATATAATGAAGTCCCACACTGTAAACAGTGTTTATGTTATTATACCACATTTTGCGGGAAAAATCAAGAGCAAATAATACGACCCCAAAATATAATTCGGAACCGTAGTTAAATTCGGAATTCGGAATTTCGGTATCGCCTACGGCGATATATTTCAATAACTTTTACAGAAACATTACAGGGCGAAAGAACCACTTTCGCCCTGTGCCGTTTCATATCAAAGTTTTTGAAATAATGTCTGCGGAGCAGACACCAAAATTCCGGATTGAACTTATCACTTGAGGATCTGAATGCCGCCGATAACGGGCAGGGGCTTCATCTGTTCCTGGGCTGCGTTAACGATGCCGAGGATCATGAGGATAAAGCAAGCCAGACCGCCTACGCCGGATAAGATGTAGCCTAATACCCTGATGAACGGGATAGCCATAAGGATACCAGCAACTACGTTGATAGCGATGTTAGCGATGAACAGAACCAGACCCTGGTTAGCGTGGTATCTTGAGAACGGGGTCTTGCCGGCTGCCAGCGGAATGATGAACAGAATGCCGAGATAAGCCAGAACACCAAATACCTTTTCATTTGAATCCATAATAAAAACCTCCTGAAATGCTGCCGCAAAATGATGCCACATATCAAGCCGCGGCGTATGTATATGACAGTGCAGACTGCACTAATCAACAGTGCGGGAATATCACTTGATTATCTGAATGCCGCCGATAACGGGCAGGGGCTTCATCTCGCCCTGCGCTGAGTGGACTATGCCGATTATCGTGAACACCAGCACGACAAGCGAAGCAACGCTGAACACCATCGGGGAAACGAACAGCCCCGAAATACCGTTTATTGCGGTGATTATCGCAACGATGATGCCTGCGATGATGCACAGCACGATATTGAAAATGAACAGCACCAGTCCCTGATTTGCGTGGTATCTTGTGAACTGCGTGTTGCCGCCTGCAAGCAGCGGAATAAGGAACAGAATGCCGAAATAACCCAGCACGCTCATTATCTTTTCGTTTGTATTCATGTAATTACCCTCCATAAATTTACCCGTTCGCCGGGTGCACTTTCATACTTATATGATATAACAAAAATGAACATTTGTCAACTTATTATGGCGAGAAACATAAATTTCAGACAAAAAAGCTAAAAATCTGCCGTTTGTTCTCGAGAATATCGTTAAATCTGTCCAAATATTCGTAGGGGTATTTGTGATTTGTTATCCTCTGAATGCGCCCGGTGGCGCGGTCAACAAGCTTTGTGGAAGCCCCCGCGCCCACCGCGAGTATCGTCTGCAGCTCCTCCATGATGTAGGTGTTGTAGAGACTTTCGGTGCCGGGCCTGGCGTAACCGGTGTTTTCCTGGTTGTCTGCGGTGTTCTTCTGGCGATAGAGGTAGTAGGGGATATAGCCGCATTCCGCGAGCTTTTTGTGCGCGTAGTCTATCATGCGCCCGGTCTCTCCCACGGCGCTTCCGGCGCCCTCGTGGAACAGCCGCGCCGCGCGTTTCAGCGCAAGGCTGTGCACCGTTATGTTCTCCGGGGAAAGCCCGCACACCGTGTCAAGGCTGGCTGCAAAGCTGTCGAAATCGTCGGTGGGCAGCCCCGCGATGAGGTCCATGTTTATCACGTCGAAGCCCACTTCCCGCGCGGTCAGGAACGCCTGCTCGGTCTGTTCGCTGGTGTGCGCCCTGCCTATCGCTTTCAGCACGCTGTCGTTCATCGTCTGGGGATTTACGCTGACGCGCCCGGCGCCTGCCTGCTTTATCGCAAGCAGCTTTTCAGCGGTTATGGTGTCGGGTCTGCCCGCCTCGACGGTGAATTCGCGTATATGCGAGAGGTCGAAGTACTCCAGCGCCGCAAACAGGCGCTTCAGCTGTTCCACAGAGAGCACCGTGGGAGTTCCCCCACCGAAATAGATGGTGTCAGGGATCAGCCCCAGATGCCGGGATATAGTCGCGAGCTGCTTCATTTCTTCGGTCATTTTCGCGAGGTATTCCTCCAGACGCGCGGCCGCGTGATCCACGGAATGCGACACGAAGCTGCAGTAGCTGCACCTTGTCGGGCAGAACGGTATCGACACGTAAAGGCTGAACGAATTCGCGGGAATGCTCTCGACAAGCGGCTTCTGCACCTGTTCGATACGCCGCGCGACTGCAAGCTTCCGCTGACTCACCAGCAGGCTCTGCAGCGCCTGTTCGTCGGTGAGTTTCGACAGCACCTTGACGGGCCTGACCCCGGTGAGTATTCCCCAGGGGAGGTCGTGCCCGGTGTATTCGCGCAGGGCTTTGTACAGCAGCACGGACATTTCGCGCTCCTGCTCCTTGTCGGGGGTCTCCGCGGGGAGGGTGCGGTTCATGGAATAGCGCTTTCCGTCGCAGACGAGTTCCACGGAAAGGTTCACGCCCTCGGGGAATTCGCTCTTTTCCGTCAGGCAGAAATCCCCCTGCGCGTCCGCGCGGTCGGTGGAAAGCTTAAGCTCCATCGGGGGGAAGAAGTTCCTGAAAAGGCGTTCCAGTTCGTATTGGAATTTATGGTCAATGAAAATCAGCGTCATTTTTTAGTCCTTCATCTTTGTAAGCTGTTCAGTCACGAATTCCGGAAAGCGCTCCCTGGGAGCGGTCATTCTGTTTCGCGCGGCGACTGCTTCCTGCGGAATGTCGTCCGGGAAAAGCGCGGTATCCGCGATATTCAGCAGCGGTATATCCATCAGGCTGTCCCCGGCGCATATTATCCTGCACCCGGGGGAAACACGCGCTGCAAGGCGCTGCGCGGCATTCCCCTTGGAAAGACCCGCGGGGAGCGCGTATATCTTGGCGCCGGTGGAAAAGCAGCGTATTCCCTCTGCCGCTGCCTGTTCCAGCGCGGAAAGGGTCGCTGCGGGGTCGTCTGATTTGGTGAACAGGAACATTCCGTCCACCATGCGTATTTCGAAGCTGCGGTGTGGGTCGCGCTCCAGTATTTCTCGGCAGGTGGAAAGCCCGTCCGCGCATTCCCGCACCAGCCGCATCGAAGCCGCGCTCCACTCCGGGTCGGGAATGCCGTTTATCAGCAGCGTGCCCCCGTTGTCGGCGAGCGCGTATTCCGCATGAAACCCGGGAATGCGTATCCTGTTGTACTGCTCTGTACTGCGGGTGGTCACCGGGATTATCGCAAGCCCCGGCAGAAGTTCAGCCTGGCGCGGGGAAATGCAGGTTATCGGGGCACCGTCCTTGTATTCGCAGACGATGTCCCCGGGGCGCATTTTCGACGCGGAAAATATCAGCGTTCCGTCGAGGTCGGAAAAGATGACGACGGGGGCGCGCTGAATGTATGCCGCTTTGCCCGGCGTTACCTCAGACATCGCTCATCACCTTTATTATGCCGCAGGCACGGTAGTTTTTCAGGGGGTATTCCCGCACCTCGACGCCCTTTTCGGCTGCAAGTTCCACAAGGTGCCTGGTCAGCGGGCTGCCGATATCCCGCAGGAGTATCAGCCGGGGTACTCTGCGCAGCAGCACGCGGGTGGCTTCGCCGATGGAGGGCTTGACGAGCTTTATGTCGCTGACGCCGAATTCCGCGGCTATCCTGCGGGTTTCTGCAAGACCGTTCCCCTCGGGCATGGGGGGAAGTTCAGCGCTGCCGTAGGTCATCTGCGCTTCTATCGCGGAAACGAGGTCAAGGGTGCGGTCGCTGCCCTCAAGATTTGCGAAGTGCGCGGCGCCGTGGAAATCCTCCGGGGCGATGAGCTCGTTCAGCACCGTTCTGCTGAACAGCCCCGAAACCACGCTGTTAAGGCATGCGCTGGGAATGAGTATATCGTCGTGAGTTCCGCAGAGCCTGCAAAGTCCTGCCGGGTCTGCAAGCACGGCTATCTCGCACATGCGTTCGAGCTTGTCCCTGCCGACGCCGTATTCATACAGCGGGAATGCTTCCAGCGCCTTGCGCAGGGTGCGCGTTATCATTCCCTTGCCGGTCCAGCCGTCTATGAACTGTATACCGTCTGCGGAATGCCTTGCGAGAATGTATTCCATAGCGCGCCTGTCTATTCCCCTGTCAATGATTATCGAAACGGAATAGTGCGGGAGAGAAACGCCGTATTTCGCGCGGATATAGCGCTTTATCAGCACCCCCACCGGTGTGCCTGCGCGCGCCAGTGAAACCAGCACGGCGCGCCTGCCCTTTTCAGCCCATATTGCCTCTGCGACGGTGCGCACGGCGTCCGCGACTGACTTTGCCCAGACGGCAAGCCCGTTTTCGTATTCTCTCAGATACGCGGGGGACGGCTCGTATTCCTCGGGCAGAAGCTCGCTGTAATGCCTGCCGGACTGTATCAGCCGTTCGCGCTCTGCGGGGGAAAGCGGCTGCATTCTGCCGGTGATGTCGGTGAGGAGAAGCTCCGCGTCGCTGCGGTCGTATGAGGAAAGCAGCCGCTTACCGCGGAACGAAACAACCATCACCTTTCTGCCCCCTGCCGCCCCGCACAGCGCCCTGAGCGCGTTTTCGTCAGGGAATTCCGCGTCGGTGACGATAATGCTGAGGTCGCAGGGCTGGCTGTTGTAGAGGTACACGGTGCGCGCGGGGTCGTAGACGCTGGGCAGCTTCACGCGGTTTGTCATGGGGTATTCCCCGGGGCGCGGGAGTTCGAAGCCGCTTCTGCCGGTTTCGCAGGGCAGCATGGGGCTTCTGGTGGTGCAGTGGACTGCGGTTTTCGCGAACTTTTCAGATAGCATTTTCCCCAGGAGAAGCGGCGCGTAGCAGAATTCCTCGGTGCCGATCACTTCCAGCGTTCCACCGGGCGTTTCGGGGATTTCGTCCGCTAGCTGCGCGCAGAAGCCGCGGGTCTCCGCAAGAAAACTGTCGGCATTCACGCCTAGCCGCTGGTCGGATATCGCGTTGAAGCGAACGCATTCGTCTGCGGAACGCGGCGTGCATTCCCTGTCGGGGGAAAAGCGGTCGGGTTCGGCTTTGTTCGTTATATCGTCGGTCAGGGTCAGCGTAACGGGGACCACCCCCGCTTCACGGAAGCGCTCCATGCTCTCGCTGGAAGCGGCAAGCGACGCCGCGTAGATAGTGCACCCGGGGGCAAGGCAGCCGTCCAGGGCGTTTTTGAGGTTGAGCGCGGTGTTTCCGGTGGTGAATTCGTCGTCCACCAGGAACACCTGCGCAGCCCTGCGGAATGCGTCCTCGTCCCTTACGCAGAGAAAATGCTGGCGCGCGTGGGAATGCTGCTCCTGGAACGTGAGCGCAGTCGCCCAGTCCGGCAGCGTTTCGCGGGTGGTGGTGACGAAGAAGCAGTCGTGGAAATACCCGGAAACAACCGCGCCGATAGCGGTGGCAGTCTCAGCGAATGCGATGACGACTGTGGGCTTCTGCGCCCTGCCGTCCTGCGCGAGTTTCACGCCCAGGCTCTCGAAAAGCGCGATGGACGAAGCCGGTTCCGACGGGAAGTGCTTTGCCTGTCGGGTGTTGACGATGATGTGTTCCCTGAGGGGATTGTTTTCACGCCGGGCAAGGAAAAGGTGCGGCGCGTTGTTGATATTCATGGTTTCCTCCGTGGTTCAGACAGAAAGTGTTCTTTCGCGCGGGTAGACCTTTCCCTCGCGCAGAAGCCTGAGGTAATCCGCAGGGCAGTTTATCGGCTCGGGCACGTCGATCCCACCCCCGAAAAGCCTGTCGAGGTGGTGGCTGTCGGAACCTCCGGTCTTTATCAGCCCGTAGCTGTCGGCGTAGAGTTTCGCGCGCTCGTTGAAGAGTTTGCGCGGGTCGTGGCTGGCGTTGATTACTTCCACGGCGTCTATGTCGTGGGGGTAGAGACTGATGTGGTGTATATAGGTGTCGTCCCGGAACGGGTGCGCGTGGACTATGAAACAGCCCATGTCGCGCAGCCCGCGGAACAGTTCGCGCTCGTCCATTTCCATGAGCGCATGCTCGTTTTTCTTCATCCAGTCCTTGGTCATGCCGTATATGAGGAAGTCCGCGTTGTACACGGTGAATTCGCAGCCGAACCACACTTTCAGCCCTATCTGGTCGCCGACTTCCTTTGCGCGCTCATAGCCCAGGAAGTACCTGTCGATACGCTCCTCCCAGGGCAGGTCCCGGGGGACTGCGGTGTTCGAGTTGAAGAAGTGGTCGGTCACGAAGATACCGTCGTAGCCGGCTTCCTTATGCGCTCTCGCCATGTCTGCCGCAGGCGCGCTGGAGCAGGCGCTGCCCTCTTTCGTGTGCATGTGGGTCTCGTATTTGTACATTATATTTTATCCTCCCCGGGGTTATTCGTCATACAGATTTATTGTACCACAAAGCGGGTGGTTTTGCAATAGTCTGGGGGAATTTCGCGGGAAAGAAAAATCCCCGCGGGGAGCGGGGAAATTGATTTTATTTAAATGTCTCACTTGTTGCTGTTCCATATACGTCGCAATGCCTCTGCGGTGTCAGAACTGTTTGATGACATATCAGTAGGGACTGCTGTGTCCTGTTTTATTGTAGAAACATTTGATTCAGGCGTTGTGTTATTCTGATTTGTACCATTAACTCCATTCAACGAAAGTGCAATAGTCCTGAGATATCCTTCAATTCTGTTCAGCTGTTCTGCTTCCTGTCTATATTGATGCCCAGTCCTTTCAACTAAGTTTCTTGACATTTCAATGAGCATACCCCAGAAAGCGTTTGTTATGAACACTGAAGCAAGACCGATAATAACAATGAGCCAGATTTTGTCGGAGTATCTATAGTCATCGGAAGCAGATATTGCTATTGCAATCACACCGATAACACCTATTACTATGCTGATTATCAATAACACTTTATTAAATATAGTCCACTTGCTGTACATGATTATACCTCCATATAAAACATTTTGTGTGTGATTTCATTTTAATATATTAATACAATTTTGTCAAGTATTTTTATATACAAAATCTCCCCACCGTCACCGGTGGGGAGAAATTTTTATTACAGGAACACAAATAACGGTGAGAAAGCTGCAGATACAAGGAAAAGCCCCATCGGCTAGGTTGAAACCTGCCGATGGGGCTTTGACGCAACAAATGCGCCTTTATCGCCGTTATTTAGTCGTTTTTGAACTCGTCGCCGTACATATTCTGGAGTTCTACCAGGTGCTTGTACTTAGCGGCAGCGTTCTTTACAGCCTTATCGAACAGCATTGTAGCTCTCTCGGGGTTAGCACGCATCAGGGAGTTGTAACGTACCTCTCTCATCATGAATGCCTTGTAGTCGCCTGTCGGAGCCTTGCTGTCGAGTGCGAACGGGTTCTTGCCCTCGTCTGCCAGAGCCGGGTTGAAGCGGAACAGATGCCAGTAACCAGCCTCTACAGCTTCCTTCTCAACCTGCTGAGCGATGGTCAGACCGCCCTTGATACCGTGGTTGATGCACGGTGCGTAAGCGATGATCAGGGAAGGTCCGTCATAAGCCTCAGCCTCTGCGATAGCCTTTAAGCACTGGTTCTTGTCAGCGCCCATGGAGATCTGTGCAACGTAAACATAGCCGTAGCTCATTGCGATGCCTGCGAGATCCTTCTTCTTCACGTCCTTACCGCCGGCTGCGAACTGTGCAACCGCGCCCATGTTGGTAGCCTTGGAAGCCTGTCCGCCGGTGTTGGAATAAACCTCGGTATCGAATACCAGAACGTTCACGTTCTTGCCGGAAGCCAGAACGTGGTCAAGTCCGCCGTAACCGATATCATATGCCCAGCCGTCGCCGCCGAAGATCCACTGGCTCTTCTTGGAGAGGTAGTTCTTTGCCGCGAGTATCTCGCCTACAAGACCGTCCTTTGCGGGGCACTTTTCAAGGGCGCTTACCAGCTTCTTGGTAGCAGCTGCGTTTGCCTTGCCGTCGTTCTCGGTTGCGAAGTACTCGTCGATGAGCGCCTTTGCGTCATCGTGTGCGTCCTCGCGTACTGCCTGCAGCTTCTTCTGAACTCTCTTTCTCAGAGTGTCCTGAGCAAGGAACATACCATAACCGAACTCTGCGTTGTCCTCGAACAGGGAGTTTGCCCATGCCGGACCCTTGCCTTCCTTGTTGGTGGTATAAGGAGTGGACGGCTCGGAACCTGCCCAGATAGAGGAGCAGCCTGTTGCGTTGGCAATGTACATTCTGTCGCCGAACAGCTGTGTAACGATCTTTGCATAGGGAGTCTCACCGCAGCCTGCGCATGCGCCGGAGAATTCAAGCAGCGGCTGCTTGAACTGTGAACCCTTGACTGTGGTCTCCTTGAACTTCTCGTGTACCTCGGGCTTGTCGGAAACCTTGGAAACAGCGTAGTCGAATACCGGCTGCTGATCCATCTGTGTTTCGATGGGCTTCATAACGAGAGCGCTCTTGCTCTTGTCCTTTGCGCCTGCCGGGCAGATGTTAGCGCATACGCCGCAGCCTGTGCAGTCCAGTGTGGAAACTGCCATGGTGTACTTCATGCCGGGCAGCTGCATAGCGTCCTTGGTCTTGACGGAAGCGGGAGCGGCTGCAGCCTCTTCAGCGGTCATGATAACGGGACGGATAACTGCGTGCGGGCATACGAATGCGCACTGGTTACATTCGATACAGTTCTCGGGGATCCACTCGGGTACGTCAACGGCGATGCCGCGCTTCTCATAGGCAGCGGAACCCTGCGGGAACGTACCGTCAACGATGTTCATGTCAACGAATGTGGAAACGGGGATCTTGTCGCCGCGCTGTGCGTTTACGGGGATCTGTACCTTGTTTACGAAATCGACCAGGAACTTGTTGTCGCCCTCAGCCTTGTGCTCGGGGAGCTTGCCCTCGCAGTCAGCCCAGGAAGCGGGAACGTCAACCTTGATAACTTCGCCTGCGCCCTTGTCGATAGCGGCGTAGTTCATGTTGACGATATCGTCGCCCTTCTTTGCAAAGGACTTGTACGCCATCTTCTTCATGTAGGTGATAGCGTCCTCGGGAGGAATGATGTTAGCGATGGAGAAGAATGCGGACTGCAGCACGGTGTTTGTCTTGTTGCCCAGACCGATCTCTCTTGCCACCTTGTTGGCGTTGATGATATAGAAGTTGATGTGGTTCTTTGCGATGTAGGACTTTACGGGAGCGGGGAGCTTTTCGTCCAGCTCGTCAACGGTCCAGTGGCAGTTCAGCAGGAAGGAGCCGCCCGGTACAACGTCCTCTACCATGTCGTACTTGTCGATGTAGGACTGGTTGTGACATGCAACAAAGTTAGCCTTGTTGATGAAGTAAGTGGACTTGATCGGCGTCTTACCGAAGCGCAGGTGGGAAATGGTAACGCCGCCGGACTTCTTGGAGTCGTAAGCGAAGTAAGCCTGTGCGTACATGTCGGTGTGGTCGCCGATGATCTTGATGGAGTTCTTGTTTGCGCCAACGGTACCATCGGAACCAAGACCCCAGAATTTGCAGCATGTTGTGCCCTCAGGGGTGGTGTTGGGGTTCTCGGTGATATCGAGGGAGAGATGAGTTACATCGTCGTTGATGCCCAGTGTGAATACCGGCTTTGTGGTGTTGTTGTAAACAGCGATGATCTGAGCCGGGTTGCAGTCCTTTGAACCAAGACCGTAACGGCCGGTGAATATCTGAGCGTCCTGGAACTTGTTCTCCTTCTTGAGAGCTGCTACCACGTCGAGGTACAGCGGCTCGCCGAGGGAACCGGGCTCCTTTGTTCTGTCGAGAACGGAGATCTTCTTGACGGTCGCAGGGATAGCTGCAGCGAATGCGGAGGAAACGAACGGTCTGTACAGTCTTACCTTTACAAGACCCACCTTTCTGCCCTGCTTGAGCAGGTAGTCGATGGTCTCCTCAATTGTATCACAGACGGAGCCCATTGCTACGATGACTTCCTCAGCGTCGGGGGCGCCGTAGTAGTTGAACAGCTTGTAGTCTGTGCCGATCTCTGCGTTTACCTTGTCCATGTACTCGGTAACGATATTCGGGATATTATTATAATATGTATTGCAAGCCTCGCGAGCCTGGAAGAAGATATCCGGGTTCTGAGCGGTGCCGTGGAGCACGGGCTTTTCAGGGTTGAGGGCTCTGTCGCGGAATGCCTGGACAGCGTCCATGTCTACCATGCCCTTGAGGGTCTCGTAGTCCCACTTTTCGATCTTCTGTATCTCGTGGGAGGTACGGAAGCCGTCGAAGAAGTGCAGGAACGGAACTCTGCCCTTGATAGCGGAAAGGTGAGCTACGGCGCCGAGGTCCATAACTTCCTGGGGGTTGGTGGAGCACAGCATAGCGTAGCCGGTCTGACGACATGCGTAGATATCGCTGTGGTCGCCGAAGATAGAAAGCGCATGGGAAGCGACAGCACGTGCAGAAACGTGGATAACTGACGGCAGCAGCTCGCCTGCGATCTTGTACATGTTGGGGATCATCAGCAGAAGACCCTGGGACGCGGTGTATGTGGTGGTGAGGGCGCCTGCTGACAGAGAGCCGTGAACAGCGCCTGCTGCGCCAGCCTCAGACTGCATTTCAACGACCTTTACCTGTTCGCCGAAGATGTTCTTTACGCCGGCAGTGGACCAGGAGTCAGTTACCTCTGCCATGACGGAAGAGGGGGTAATGGGGTAGATAGCCGCTAAATCGGTGAATGCATAGGATACATGCGCCGCAGCGTTGTTACCGTCCATTGTTTGCTTTTCTCTAGCCATTGGATTTATCCTCCTTATAATTCCGGGCAGCCGTGGCTGCCTGTGACGACCGTGCAATGCCCATGGCATGTACGCACGGTATTATGGATGCGCTGAACAAAACCAGGCGTGACAAAATCAGCCTTTGTTTTTTCAGCGTGTCCCTAGCTTACCTTTTATTCTATCACAAGTTCTTCATTTTGTAAATAGGCAATGCGTTTTTTTCAGATTATTTGTACATGTTGCACCAAAAACTGTCACATTTATTTACAAAGTGATATTAGGACATGCTAACTTTATATATCGTTATATCGAATCTCCTTTGTTCAATATTACCAGATTTTGCGGCTGTTTTTCGTGGCTTAAGTAAATTTCCCAAATAAAAAAATATGTTATCGTTTTCAGCCCTTGTAAATTTCCGCAAGATATTGTATACTGTTCAATAGCGGCTCTGTGCCTCCTGCCTGTGCATTTTGCGGGAGGTGCGCCGGAATTTATTTTTCTGTGAGGGTGCACTCCCTCGGCTCATCGAGCAAGCAAGGAAGGAAGGTCACTTAATGAAATTCGGTCATTTTGACGACAAAAACCGTGAGTATGTCATTACTTCTCCACGTACCCCTTATCCGTGGATAAACTACCTAGGAACACAGGGATTTTTCTCTCTGATATCCAATACCGCAGGAGGCTACAGCTTCTATAAGGACGCGCGCCTGCGCCGTATCACACGTTACCGTTATAATAATGTGCCTATCGATATGGGCGGAAGATACTTCTACATCAAGGACGGCGACACCATCTGGAACCCCGGCTGGTCCCCTGTAAAGACCGAGCTTGACAGCTACGAGTGCCGTCACGGTATGGGCTACACGATCATCACCGGCAAGAAGAACGGGCTGAAGGCTGAGGCTACATTCTTCGTTCCGCAGAACTACGACGGTGAGGTACAGCAGCTGGTGCTCACAAACGAGAGCGGTTCCGCAAAGACCTTCAAGCTGTGGTCCTTCGCTGAGTGGTGCCTCTGGGACGCCCAGGACGACTGCACCAACTTCCAGAGAAACTTCTCTACCGGCCGTGTAGAGGTCGTTGGTTCCACCATCTACCACAAGACTGAGTACCGCGACAGACGCGACCACTTCGCATTCTACACCGTAAACGACGCCATCGACGGCTACGACACCGACCGCGATTCCTTCATCGGTCTGTACAACGGCTTCCACAACCCGCAGGCCGTTCTCGACGGAAAGGCTGCCAACTCCTTCGCCGACGGCTGGTCCCCCATTGCTTCCCACTACAAGGAGATCACCCTTGCAGCTGGCGAGAGCAAGACGCTGGTGTTCATTCTCGGCTATGTTGAGATGCCTGTCGCTGAGAAGTTTGAGGCTGACGGCAAGACCATCAACAAGGTAAAGAGCAACGCAATGATCGAGAAGTACAACACTCCCGAGAAGGTCGCTGCAGGTCTTGCTGAGCTGAGAGAAACATGGGACAAGCTCCTCGGTATCCTGAACGTCGATACTCCCGACGACAAGGTAAACCGCATGGTCAACATCTGGAACCAGTACCAGTGCATGGTAACATTCAACCTGTCACGTTCCGCTTCCTACTTTGAGAGCGGTATCGGACGCGGCATGGGCTTCCGCGATTCCAACCAGGACGTGCTCGGCTTCGTTCACCAGATCCCCGACAGAGCAAGAGAGCGTATCATCGATATCGCTTCCACACAGTTCCCGGACGGCGGCTGCTACCACCAGTACCAGCCCCTCACCAAGAAGGGCAACGCCGATATCGGCGGCGACTTCTCCGACGACCCGCTGTGGCTCATTCTCTCCGTTTCCGCGTACATCAAGGAAACAGGCGACTGGAGCATTCTCGACGAGATGGTGCCCTATGACAACGATATGTCCGTTGCACAGCCCATGCTCGAGCACCTGAAGGTTTCCTTCTACCACATCGTCAACAACCTCGGCCCGCACGGTCTGCCCCTTGCAATGCGCGCAGACTGGAACGACTGCATCAACCTCTCCTGCTACTCTGATACCCCCGGTGAGTCCTTCCAGACCTACACCAACCCGAAGTTCAAGGCAGAGGGCGGCTATTCCAAGGTCGCTGAGTCCGCATTCGTGGGCGCGCTGTTCACCTATGCAGGCCCGAACTACGTACAGATACTCAACCACCTCGGCAAGACTGACGAGGCTGAAAAGGCACAGGCTGAGATCGATAAGATGAAGAAGGTTATGATGGATTCCGCTTGGGACGGCGACTGGTTCCTCAGAGCGTACGACGCAGAGGGCAGGAAGATGGGCTCCAAGGAGTGCGAGGAAGGTCAGATCTTCATCGAGCCGCAGGGCTTCGCTATCATGTCCGACATCGACGCTGAGGCTTCCAAAAAGACACTCAGAGCTATCGACGAAAGACTGAACACACAGTACGGTCTGGTGCTCAACAACCCCGCATTCACAAAGTACTATATCCAGTATGGTGAGATCTCCACATACCCCGGTGGATACAAGGAGAATGCAGGTATCTTCACGCACAACAACGCATGGATAATCTGCGCTGCTGCATACGCAGGCGAGGGCGACCAGGCGTTCAAGTACTATTCCGAGATCGCACCCGCGTTCACTGAGGAAACTTCCGACATTCACAAGACCGAGCCGTACGTTTACGGTCAGATGATCGGCGGCAAGGACGCCGGCGCTGATATCGGCAAGCAGGGCGACAACTTCGGCCAGGGCAAGAACAGCTGGCTGACAGGTACCGCAGCATGGAACATGGTAGCTATCTCCCAGTACATTCTGGGTATCGCAGCTGACTTCGACGGTCTGAAGATCGACCCGTCCATTCCTCACGAGTGGGACGGCATGAAGGCTACGCGTCAGTTCCGCGGCGCTACCTATGACATCACGGTGAAGAACCCGAACCACGTTTGCAAGGGCGTTAAGAGCATGACTGTTGACGGCAGGGCTGTCGATGGCAATGTTATCCCTGTAATGGACGGCGGCAGGCACACTGTTGAGGTCGTTCTCGGCTGATTTTAGCTGAACCGAATAATAAAGGGGCTGTATCTACAACCCCTTTTTTATTAAGGGCAACACCGCACAAAGACCATTTATTGGATTTTGCACGTGTCTTGCTTGCATCTTTTCCGTCATCTTGCACAATTCGTCCTAGCAAGGCGTCAGCCTTGCGTCGTCCTCATTGTACAATCTGACGAAAAATCTGACTGCGCAATACACGCACAATCTTTGTGCGGTATTGCCTAAGAAATGTGGTGATGAAATGTTCCGCGGAAAAGTGCTGCTGGTAGATGATTTCTCGGGAATGAACGTGCTGATAAGCGGCTACCTGACGGCTTCGGGCTTTGAGGTGAAGAGCATGCGTTCCCCGGGGGAAATAACGGACGACATGCTGACCCAGGCTCACGTTGTGCTGATGGATACTGAAACCGCAGGCGACGGTCTGCGGGATATCATAATGCGGGTGAATTCCGCGGGGGTGCCGCTGATCGCGATGACTTCCGAGCACGACGGCCCGGGCAGGCTGACTGCGCTGGAACTCGGCGCTTCGGACGTCGTGAGCCGTCCGCTGGACATGGCAGAGCTGACCGCGAGGATACGCGCCGCGCAGTCGCGCACCATGCTCGCGGTGAAACTCGTGGAACGCCCCCCGGTGACTTACGGAGAGCTCACCGCAGACATCACGCACTACCGCGTGACCCTGGACGGAGCCACCGTAGAAATGCCCCCGAAAGAGGTCGGGCTGCTGTACCTGTTTATGAGTTCCCCGGGCAGGGTGTTCACGCGGGCTGAGCTTTCGCGGCAGCTGGGGAGTTCCGGCAGCGAACGCGGGGTGAACATGCAGGTGAGCCGGCTGAAAAAGCGCATCGGGCTGTACGCTGACAATATCGTGACGGTGCGCGGGGTCGGGTATAAGTTCGTGGGGTGATCAGGGTTCGTTTACGGTTATGAACCGTAATTCCGTGGCAGGGGAGTTCACGGCTTCAAAAAGGTGCTCCGGGAATACCGGCATATCCGGCTCTTTCGTGGAGTCCAGCCAGACCAGCCGCTGGTCTGCACCATCGCATTGTATTGCGGTTTCGTTTATCAGCGAAACGTCGAACGGCTTTATAAGGAACAGAAATTCCAGCTCGTGGTAAGCAATTCCGTCAAAGCGGAAGAACTTTTCGCTGATGGAATACAGCCGGTCTATCTCGGCGGAAACTCCCGTTTCCTCGCGTATTTCCCGGAGTATCGCGGCTTCGGCGGTTTCGCCAAGTTTCACGCGTCCTCCTATAACGGTGTAGAAATCAACGCGGCTGTCCTTTCCGACAAGTACGCGGCTTCCATCGGTTATCACGGCGCCGACGCGCAGGTTAAATTTTCCCTCTGGTGTGTTGAATGTACAGTCCATGGCTGCCTCCTCTACGACGATATGATTTGTGTGGACAACAATTATAACATATCGCAGGAATTATGTCAAGAAAAATCACCAAAAGACCTGATTTAGCCGCGCGTTTTTTGTGGAATTCGCAGAAATAAAGCCGAAAGGGGAATTTGTGCAACAGAAACGCAACAAACTGTCCCATACAGGTCATGTTGTCGCTGATTGTCCATTGAAAAAATCCGATGGCATGTTTATAATAATTAATAGGTGCTGACCCCGGTCGGCACGGAAGGGAGCGTGTAATGGAGAATAAACAGAAAGATCCATTGAACCAGTCCCTTTGGGGAAAATTCTATCAGATGGTGATAACCTGGATAGTCTACTTCCTGTTCAGACCCAAGGTCGAGTGGGTGGACAGATCCGTGAAGAAACAGCTGAAGGGAAAGCCCGCAGTGTTCGTTTTCAATCACACGCACCATTTTGACGGAGCGTTCACCGGAGCGGTGCTGGGGCGCTATAAGCCCTATGTCCTGGTGAATAAGAACTGGTACGAAAAGAAAGGCGTCGGCACGATGATCGGCTGGTGCAGGTGCTTCCCGATAGACCTCGGGGGCGCCGACGCAGGCTGGTACTCCACAGCCGAGGAGATAATCCATCGCAACGGCTCTCTTATAATCTTCCCCGAGGGCGGCATTGCCCGCGAGGGTAAGATAGAGAAGTTCAAGCCCGGTGCGGCGCTGGTGTGCGCTTCTACCGGCGCGTGCGTGGTCCCGATGGCTATTTACGGCGGCTATCACATGGTTTTCGGCAGGCGGCAGAGACTGCTGGTCGGCACGCCCATCGAGAGCAGCTGCCCCGATAACATGCGCCATTCCCAGTACGCAAAGCAGCTGATGAAGCAGGCTGAGGACGAAACCAAGCGGCTTTACGGCATTCTGGAGCAGAAATACGGCAAGACGGATACATACACCGAAAGCTATGCTCCGGCAGAACAGTAAACGAGCGGAAATTCCGCAGAAAATTTATTTTGAGAGGTATTTACTATGAACACAGAAATCGCAGAGAAGATCAAGAACATGCTGGTCGAGAACCTTCGTATCCCCGCTGACGAGCTGGAGTACACCAGCGAGCTGTTCGGCGACGATATCGGTCTTGACTCCATCGACTCCATCGAGATCATCGCAGGCATCGACAACCTGTTCGGCGTTCAGATGACCGGCGCTGCAAGAGAGAATTTCCAGACTATCGAGACCCTCACCAAGTTCGTTGAGGAGCACATGGGAGAGTAATTCATGGATAACAAGAACAGATGCGTTGTCACCGGTCTGGGACTCATCTGCGCCCTGGGCGATGGCACTGAAAAGTGCTGGAGCGCCGCAACTAACGGCGTCACCGGCATCCACGACGTAAAGACATTCAGCACCGAGGGCTGCTACGCTCACAAGGGCGCCGAGGTCGCTGAAAGCTCCGGGCAGCTTTCCGGCGAGGATTACGACCGCAGCTCGCTGCTGTGCATCAAGGCGGCTGGCGAGGCTCTCGCGGACGCAGGATATTCCGTTACCGATGAGAATTCCGATCGTATCGGCGTGATCGTTGGCAACTGCGTTGGCGGCGCCGCAAGCATCGACAAGTATTACACCGACGAGTTCAAGACAGGCTCTGCAAAGGCTTCAGACATTCTGAAAATGCCCGCTGCAGCTATCGCGAACAATGTTGCCAGACACTTCGGGCTGAACGGCGCGACTGCGAACATCGTCAACGCGTGCGCAGCCGGCACCATGAGCCTTTCATATGCGTGCGACCTTATCCGCGCTGGCAAGGCTGACGCGTTCGTTGCGGGCGGCTCTGACAGCTTTTCTTCGCTGGCGTTTGCGGGATTCCACGCGCTCCACGCGCTCTCTGAGAACCCCTGCTCGCCGTTCAACCACAGCAACGGCATTACCCTGGGCGAGGGCGCAGGTATCCTTATCGTCGAGAGTTACGAGCATGCAGTCGCACGCGGTGCGAAGATATACTGCGAGATACTCGGCTCCGGCGTAAGCTCCGACGCGCACCACATCACCGCTCCCCGTCCCGACGGACAGGGACAGATGAGCGCTATCCGCCGCGCTGTCAGGACCTCCGGTCTTGATTTCACCGACGTTGACTACATCAACGCCCACGGCACCGGCACGGCAAAGAACGACGAGGCTGAGTTCCTTTCGCTGCACACGCTGTTTGACGAGAACAAGCACCTTTCCGTAAGTTCCACCAAGTCCATGACGGGACACTGCCTGGGCGCCGCTGGTTCCATCGAGGCTGTGCTGACTGTAAAGGCAGTCTGCGAGGACACGGTACCCCCGACGATAGGCTATTCCGACGAGGATCTTGCAGTCCTTAAGGAAAAGGCAGGGGAAATAGACTTCGTGCCGAACACAAAGCGCGAGAAGCCGGTGAATTTCGCGGTTTCTAACTCCTTTGCATTCGGCGGCAACAACGCTTCCATCGTGTTTGCGAAGAAGCAGCACGACATGCCTGACAACACCAACAACGAGAAGATATACATCACCGGTATCGGCGAGGTAGTCGGCAATACAGAGGAAGAGGGCAGGGGTATCCGCGCTTCCGTCACCTCCGACGACTACAAGGAGCACGGCATCAAGATGGCGTTCTACCGCAAGCTTGACCGCTTCAGCCAGATACAGCTCATAAGCGGAATGCGCGCGCTTGCCGACGGCAAAGTCACCATCGACGAGGGCAACGAGAACGAGATAGGCATCGTGGTCGGCACTTCCGACGGACCGATGACCGAGATTGTCGGCTTCCAGAAAGCCGTTGTCGAGGGCGGAACAGCTAACGGCAGCGCGTTCTCATTCCCGAACACGGTTTATAATGCGGCTGGCGGATATTTCAGCATTTTTGCGGGAATAAAGGGCTACAACGTGACTGTTGCGAACAGCGTTCAGGCTGGTCTGCAGAGCGTCTGCTACGCAGCTGACGTACTCCACAACGGCACTGAGAACATCATGGTCGCAAGCGGCACCGACGAGAACACCGACGTTGACGCAGAGCTTTACGGAAAGCTCGGTCTGCTTGCCGATAGCAAGCCATATTCGCTGGATAAGTCCGGATTTGTTCTGGGCGAGGGCTCCGTTTCCCTCATTCTGGAGAAGGCTTCCTCCGCTGAAAAGCGCGGCGCTGAGAAGTACGCCGAGGTAGCAGGCTGCGCGATGACCCACCACGCTGTTGAATTCGGCACGGTTGCAGGTTCCGAGGACGCGCTCGCAAAGGCTATGGAGCAGGCGTGCGCGGCTGCAGGTATCGCTCCCGCTGACATCGACGCGGTGAGCGGCTTCGCGAATGGCCACAAGGACATCGACGAGATGGAGCTTGCAGCGTACAGGAAGGTATTCGCAAAGGATATCCCGGTATTCGCTGTAAGGGAGAACATTGGTGAAGCCAGGGCAGCTGCGGCTTCAATGCAGGCTGCATACGCTGCAAGAGTGCTCTCCGGCAGGGCTGGCGGCACTGTTAAGGCTTACGTTGGCGGCAAGGCTGCCGATGTGGACGTTTCGGGATACAGGTATATCATGGCTGCCGCATGGGGCGCAGGCGGTTCTTACTCCGCTGTGGTGCTGAAGAAAGCATGATGGTTAAAGCGGGGGGACTTACTCCCCCTGCTTTTTGATTAAGGAGGAAAAATGGAAAAGGTAGCATTGGTTACCGGGGCTTCCCGCGGGATAGGCAAGGCGTGCGCCCTTCGTCTCGCGGAATGCGGTTACGATATAGTTGTCAACTACAACTCAAACGAGGCAAAGGCGCAGGAAGTGGTTTCCGCGATAGAGGCAAAGGGACAGAAAGCCATCGCGATAAAGGCAAACACCGCTGACCTCAAGGAAGTGCAGAACATGTTCCGCGAGGCGCACAAGGCATTCGGCAGGCTCGATGTCCTTGTCAACAATGCGGGCGTTGTGGACGACGCTTATCTGTTGATGATAAACGAGGAGTCCCTCACGCGCAGCCTTGACATCAACATCAAGGGCTATTTCCACTGCGCGCAGCAGGCAGCCCTCAAGATGATGGGCAAGAAGCAGGGCGTTATCATCAACGTGTCCTCTGTAAGCTCCGTGCTTGCCGTGGAGGGACAGGGCGTTTACAGCGCGACAAAGGGCGCGGTGAACTCCATGACTGCCACACTCGCAAAGGAACTCGCGCCCCGCGGCATCCGCGTGAATGCGGTAGCGCCGGGCTTCATCGAAACAGAAATGCTGGACGCTATCCCCGAGGACAAGAAAGAGGAATACCTCAGGGCTATACCCATGCACAGACTGGGCACCGCTGCCGAGGTCGCTGACGTGGTAGCGCAGCTTTGCTCTGACGCATTCGCGTATGTCACCGGTCAGGTGGTAGTTCTTGACGGAGGTCTTAGCTTATGATGAACCTGCTTGAGATAAACGAGCGCATAAAGCAGCGCCCTCCTTTCCAGATGATAGAGCGTGTGACTGAGCTTGTGCCCAACGAGTCCGCAAAGGGAATAAAGTGCGTTTCCGTCAACGAGCCGTACTTCATGGGGCACTTCCCCGGCGCGCCGATAATGCCCGGAGTTCTGCTGATAGAGAGCGCCGCGCAGCTGTGCAGCCTGGTCATCGCCCCCGAGGGGGCAGCGCAGGACGACAACAAGATGTACGTCCTGCTGAAAGTCAAGGACTTCAAGTTCCTGCGGCCGGTGATTCCCGGGGACAGGCTGGAGATAGAGGTAAAGGCGGTCATGATATCCGCGGCCGCTGCGGAATTCTCCGCAGTCATCTCCTGCGACGGCACCGTCAGGGCAAAGGGCAGCATGCTGTTCACTGCGATGGACAAGAACGCGATATATGGCTGAGCTTAAATACGACTTCACCGCATGCATAGTTTCCGGTGGGGTGGAACTGCCGGGGCGCATTGAATCCGCGCGGGAGGAGTACTCCAGGACCTGCGGTGAATACTTCGACTACCTCTCCGGAAAACTCGGGAAACCGTCTTTTACCGAGAGCGCGTGCGGGTTCGTCCTGCTGGACAACCTGCTGAAAAAGAACGGCATAGACCGCAGGGACCTCGAAATTATGCGAAATCCCGACGGCAGACCCTGCATAATAAACCGCAGGGACGTTGATTTCAGCGTGTCGCACTCAGAGGGCGCGGCGCTGGTTTGCGTTGCCACCGGTGCGGACGCCGAGGTGGGCGCGGATATCCAGCGGGTGCGCAGCTACAGCAGGGAACACATGGAGAAGCTCGCGCGTTCGTTCATGGACGCCGCGGAACTCACGGGGTTCCTGACCAGCGAGGACAGGGAGCGGTATTTCTACACCGCGTGGACCCGCAGGGAAGCCCTGTTCAAGCGCAGCGGCAGCTACCACGGTCTGAACGGAAAACCCGAAGCGGTAAGAATGCACGGAAAATTCGTCACTGGCACCATCACCTCCTGCGGGAACCTGTATTACTACAGCATAAGCCTGCCGGACGAAGATGACTAGGTGAGTAAGGAGAACAAATGAGAGTACTTATACTTAACGGAAGCCCGAAAGCGGAACGCAGCAACACGCTGAACATCACGAAAGCGTTCCTTAAGGGGTTCCCGGAGGACACCGAGGTCGAGCAGGTGAACCTCTACAAAAAGGACATCAGGCCCTGCTGCGGCTGCTTTTCATGTTGGAGCCGCACTCCCGGCAGCTGCGTAATCAGGGACGACATGCAGGATATTTACGAGAAGATAAAGGCTGCGGATATCGTTATCGAGAGTTTCCCGCTGTACTTCTTCGGCATGCCGTCGCAGATGAAGGCAATGACGGACCGCTGTCTGCCGTTCATGCTGCCCTACATGGGCAACCTTGTCGAGGACAAGAATGCAAGCTTCCATGAGCTGCGCGACGAGAGCATGCACGAAAAGCGCCTGGTCGTTATCACCACCTGCGGTTACGTTGACGCAAAGCCGATGTACCCCGCACTGCTCAAGCAGCTTGACCTCATCGCAGGGGACGGGCATTACACCGCTATTTTATGTCCAGAGGGAGAGCTGTTCATCGCTGAAAAGGCAAAGCGCCAGCGCGAGGGCTACCTTGCCGAGATAACCAGGGCAGGTGCGGAATTCGCACAGAACAAGGCGCTCAGCGAGGAAACAAAGCAGCGCATCGCAAGACCGATACTTTCCCCCAAGGGCTTTGAGACGATCACCCTCGCACACTGGCAAATGAGTAAATAATTCGGAATTCGGGTTTTGCGCACTTGAGTGCTAATGCTGATGGATAAAGTAGCGGGCTGCGCAAAACTATATTCGGAATTATTGTGTCTGCTTCGCAGACATTATCTCAAAAGATTAATAATAAAATACACAGGGCGAAAGATTATCTTTCGCCCTGTGTTGTATCTATTAAAATTTTTTTAATTTTGTCCGCGAAGCGGACACCGAAATTCCGAATTCCGAATTACGAATTCCGAATTACGAATTGAACTTATGTGCCTGTTGGTCAACCATTGTTCATTATCTTCGCAAGTCTGTCGCGGAGCGCCAGTGTGAGTATAGTCGCGCAGACTATCTTCACCGCGTCGCCGGGGAGGAAAGGCAGCACGCAGCCTGCCATTGCGACTTCCAGCGTAACGCCGCGCGCAATGATGAACCATACCGTGCCAAGGGCGTAGAGCGCAACAGTGCCGAGTATCATTCCCACGGGGATGGACCACGCGCGGCTCAGCCAGTTGAGGAACTTGTTCTTTATGTTGGAATTCTTCTTATAGAAGAGATCCGCGAAAAGACCGGAAAGCAGCGCGCAGGGAATGTACCCGAAGATGTACCCGCCGGTAACTCCGAACAGCTTTGCAAAGCCGCCTGCGCCACCCGAGAACACCGGAACCCCGACCGCGCCGAGTATCACGTAGATCAGCACAGCCACGGTGCCTTTCTTCCAGCCGAGAATGCCGCCTGCAAGGTACACCGCGAACGAAGCCAGCGTTATCGGGACAAGCCCCGGCATGGGTATCGACCACGGACCAGCGACGCATACCAGCGCAGCCATCACCGCGATGAACGTCATGTTTCGCACGGTGAAGAATTTGTTGGATCTTACGGCGGTGCTGCCGTTCTGTGCTAATGTTTCTTTCATTGTTTACTTTCTCCTGTTCTTTGGTTTACAATTGGGCCTTGTTAATTATATCACAGGATTGTAAACTTGTCAAGGGGTTTTGTTTACATTAAGGTAGAATTCCATGAGCTGCCCGGCAGAGCGCGTGATATCGAAGCCTTTCCTGACAAGCTGCTGAGGGGCGTCGGTATTGCGCATTCCCCTGCAGCACATGACTGCGCACGCCCAGTCGTGCGGGGAACCAAGGGGCAGCAGCTGCGCGGTTCCGGTGAGTTTTACTTCCGGCGTGACTTTATCGGAGAACAGGCAGGGGAGCCCCGCGCACTGCGCTTCCACCCCGACGACGGGCAGCCCCTCGTAGTTGGACGGCAGCAGAAAGCAGTCAAACGCGCTGTAGAGCCGTTCCGCGTCGCTGCGCTGTCCGGTGAACACCACCCGCTGAGCCACTCCCTGCGCGATAGTCCGGGCCTGCAGAAGTTCCTTGTCGGGTCCGTCGCCGGTTAGCACGAGCACTGCGTTCTTGTCCTGCCTGAGTACCTCGCAGAACACGTCGATGAGGAACCCCTGGTTCTTCTGCGGGCAAAGTCTGCCGATGTGCCCGAGCACGAATGCATTCTGCGGGATATGCAGTTCCTTGCGGAGTTCTTTTCTGGCATTGCCGCTGAATGCGTACTTTTTCGTGTCTATAGCGTTCGGCATTATGCGGACCCTGCGGTGCTTCGGGTCCGGGTGGAATTCGTCGTCGAGGGGTGCGGCTGCGCGGTTCCCGTAGATCCACCGTGCCGCGGCGTAGGAACACGCGAAAAGGTCGGTGGCGTAAAGCTTCGCCAGCGGCTTCAGCAGAAACTTCGCGAGGTTACGCAGCCATTCGCGCGCGCCGCCGGAGGTGCTGTGGTTATGCAGAATGCGCACGGGTACCCCGGCGTGCTTCCCCGCGAGGAGCGGCAGGAACGACAGCGTGCTCAGGTGGCAGTGCATTATGCTGTACTGGTTCTCGGTGAGGAGCCTGCGCAGCGTCCTGACGTACTTCACCGGGTGCCGGAATGTCGGCAGCACGAACAGCCGTCCCCCCAGCGCCTTTATTTCCTCGACGGGAACGTACTTCGACCCCTTGAACAGATAGAAATCGAACTGTACCTGTTCCCGGTCGATGGCGCGGTAGTAGTTCATGACCACCTGTTCGACGCCGCCGCCGTTCATCTTGCCGAGTATCTGTGCAACTCTCATGAGCACCCTCCGTAATAGAAAAGGGCGAGTATTTCATCGCCCTGTGATATGTCTTACTGCCCGAGTTCGTAAGCGCGCTTCGTGCAGGCTTCGCAGGCTCTCTTCACGTCGCCGGTGAGGTCGCCATCGTACAGCTTGTCAAGCCCCGCGAGAGTGGTTCCCCCGGGGGAGGACACCTGCTTTATCAGCTCGTCAACAGTCATGCCGGATTCTGTGAGCATCTTTGCGGAACCGATAAGGCTCTGTGCGAAAAGGCGCAGCGCGGCTTGCTTGTCGATGCCCACGGTGTCTGCGTAGTCCACAAATCCCTTTGCGTAGAGATAGATGAACGCCGGAGAGCTGCCGTTTATCGCGATTATCTCTTTCATCTTGTCTGTGGGGACTACCTCGGTGATACCGCAGCTGCCGATTATCTTGCGCGCAAACGCGAATTCCTCCTCGGAAACGGTGCTGTCGTGGGACATCGCGGAAGCGCCGCAGCCCAGCATCATCGGGGTGTTCGGCATAACGAGCACTACTTTTGCGTTGGGAATGGTGCGTTCCCTGATGAATTCTGCGGAAATGCCCGCGCAGATGGAGATGAACACGGTCTCCGGCTTTACGCTGTCCTTTATCTCAGCGAGTACTTCGCCGAGGTGCTGGGGCTTCACTGCAAGCAGGATATAGTCGCACTTGTCGGCGATCTCCTTTGCGCTGACTGCTGCGGTGGCTCCCACCTGGGTGAGGTCCGCGAGCTTGTCCTTGTTTGCGTCATAAGCGAAAACTGCGGTGTTGCCGAGTTTCCCCTCTATGCCCTTGAGTATTGCGCCACCCATATTGCCGACGCCGATAAATCCGAGCTTTTTCATGATTGAGCCTTTCCGAGCCTGTTAGACGCTCTGACGATGTTTTTTGAATACAGCGCTGTACGCCGCCTTTATCGGGAACAGCGTGAGCAGCAGAATGAATACTTCTATCGGCAGCATGGTGGCGTTCTTGATAACGCGCTCCCCGACCTTTATCCAGAATGTTTCGGGCAGGATGCCGTAGCCCATTATCATCAGGAACAGCGTGTTCATGAACACGTTGCAGACGAGGTTTATCGTGAACTTGGCGCCGACTATGCGCAGCACCGACGGAATGTTAGACCTGATACCAGTCCAGAAGCTTTTCGCCGAGGTGAAATCCGGCTTTATCGGGTCAAATCCGTACAGGAAAATGCCGTAGATAACGCCGCCTGTGACTTCCACCAGCGTGAACAGCGGTGAAAATCCCTGCTGCTGGTTGGAGATAAGGTATCCGATGACGTCCGTTGCAACGCAGGAAAGCCCCGCGACGGTGGGACCGTACAGCATGCCGATAGCGGATATAGCGACGAATGCGAAGCCTATCTTCAGCGTGGGGAGCGGCTGTATCGTCAGCGTTTTGAGAATGCATGCCAGCGCGATGAGCACTGCCGTCACTGCCAGGCAGCGGATGCTTTTGAGTTCCTGCGCGGATCTCTTGAATTTGCCAAAGAAGTTAAGAAAAAAAGCCATGACTTTATCCTCCGTAACTTCGCCATATACAAACAGAATAAAGCCTCATGGCTTCATATTCAATTTATGTACAGCGAGATGCGAAGAACGTATCGCAGCCCCTATGGGCTTTCGTCCGCACGGCAACTCTCCGTCCGCGCAGCACTTAACGCACGTTCTCCTACTCTGTGTTGTAGTTTATATTTTCTGCGCCCGTCCGGACGCGGGGTAACATTTTATCAGAAGCTGATCTCGTTTGCGATGTCGTACAGACGCTTGTCGAAAGGCTTCTTCATGCTGAGCGCTTCCTGGATATCTACGTCGTAGATCTTGCCGTCCTTCATGCCGACAACGCGGTTGCCGATGCCCTTTTCGAGCAGCTCAACTGCATAGTAGCCCATCTCGGAAGCAACGACTCTGTCGCGTACTGTGGGGCTGCCGCCTCTCTGAACGTGACCGAGGATAGTTGCTCTGGACTCGATTCCGGTTTCCTCATAGATCTTCTTGGCGATCTCCTCAGTGTGACCTACGCCCTCTGCAACGATGACGATGAACTGCTCCTTGCCGTTCTCGCGTGCGGTCTTGATCTTCTTGATAACGTCCTCGATGTTGAATTCGATCTCAGGAACGAGGATAGCGGTAGCGCCGCATGCAACGCCGGTGTTCAGCGCAATGTGGCCTGCGTTTCTGCCCATTACCTCAACGACTGCGCAGCGCTCATGGGAGTGGGAGGTATCGCGGAGCTTGTCAACCAGTTCCATAACGGTGTTCATTGCTGTATCATAGCCGATGGTGTACTCGGAGCACTGGATATCGTTGTCGATGGTTCCGGGCAGGCCAACGCAGGGGATACCAGCCTTGGAAAGGTCAGCTGCGCCGCGGAAAGAACCGTCGCCGCCGATAACAACGATACCTGCGAAGTTATCTCTTACGCAGATGTCTCTTGCCTTGCAGACATATTCCCACTCTCTGAACTCCTTGCAGCGTGCGGTGAATATCTCTGTGCCGCCTCTCTGGATTATATCAGCAACATCTCTTGTGGTGAGTTCGATCATGTCATTGTTGAGCAGACCGTTGTATCCGCGACGGATACCAACAACTCTGAAACCCTTCTTTATTGCAGCTCTTGTTACGGCGCGGACTGCCGCGTTCATGCCGGGAGCGTCGCCGCCGCTTGTAAGTACGCCAATTGTCTTCTGCATAGTAATTTCTCTCCGTTTCGTTAATAGTTGCGGTTGAGTTATTTCTCTCAATCCTATACGTGTATATTTTACTACAAAGTGCCCGTTATAGTCAAGGGTTTTTTCTAAATCAGACAGATTACTTCGCATTATAGTGCTATTTCAACAAAAATCTGCAGGAAACCAGTGCAAATCTGTGCAAAATCCGTCACACGGTAATTATACCCAAAGTATAAATCACCAGCGTTTTGTCAGACTAAAATTGCACTGGACAAACTCGGTTTTTTAGTATATAATAAACAGGGGGACACCCCCGTAATGCAAACGCCTGATTGGAGGAATTACCATGGCTGTACTGACGATTACAAAAGAAAATTTCAAATCTGAGATAGTTGAGAGCAGCAAGCCCGTCCTGCTGGATTTCTGGGCAAGCTGGTGCGCGCCCTGCATGATGCAGTCCCCGGTGGTGGACGCCATCGCTGAGGAGCACCCCGAGATAAAGGTCGGCAAGGTGAATGTAGACGAGCAGCCGGAGCTTGCTTCCGCGTTCGCCGTCGAGAGCATTCCCACGCTGGTGATAATCAGGGACGGCGTCACAAAGGAGATACTCGTGGGGCTGCACTCTAAGGAGCAGATACTGGAGCAGTTCTGATAGCCTGAAATAATGAAGAACGGGAAACAGTGCGAACTGCTTCCCGTTAATTTTTGGTCATTCAGATGGGCGGCGTATCCATCATCTCAAGTTCCCTTGCGGGAGTGTCGGGAGCCTTTCCGACCTTGAATGAACCGATTATAGTATATTTTTCTACACCTGTATTATACCACAAAGAATCACAAATGTCAATACTCTGGCGACTTCGGCTTAATATTTGATAAGTCTGCCATTGATTATACGTTTGTTCAGTTTCGCGGTTGTAATATCATACAGCGATGCGATATAGTAATATCCATTGCTTGCGTCTAGCTTTATGGCGACAAGAATATTGTCGCTGTACACCTTGACCAGTTCTATGCTGTCTGGCACGGTTGGGTTCATTCCGATATAGTCGGGGTTTTGAAGAATGTCAGCTATGTTGCTCATGTAGCCAACCATTGCTGGGTGGTTTTTTTGTACATGAGTTATCAGACCGTATGACTGGACTATATCTAAAATATCAAATGAAGCGCCAAGCCTTGTATTATATTCTTCCAAAAATCTTCCAACAACAGTAATGGGATCAGACGAATTACTCATAACAACTTTCCTCCTAAAAACTGGATATATTGTAATTTCCCAGTGGCTTTTTAACAGAAATAGTAAGTAGTGAGTGATCCTTTGCAGATATAATACATATCGGTGCAGAAAAATATAAGCAATAAAGAACCGGGCGAGCCGTCAGCAAGCCCGGTTCCAGTATTGTAATTACTTATTCAGCAGTACCTCGACGCTTGCAAGCTTAACGCAGACGCAGAATATCTCCATAGCCTGGCGCAGCTCGTCAACAGACGGGAATGTCGGCGCGATGCGGATATTGCTGTCCCTGGGATCCTTGCCGTAGGGGAATGTAGCACCCGCGCCGGTCATGACAACGCCTGCTTCCTTAGCGAGGGAAACTATGCGCTTAGCGCAGCCGGGGAGCGCGTCGAAGGAAATGAAGTAACCGCCGTTGGGCTTGTTCCACTTGCCGACGCCCAGGGGCTCTATCTCCTTGTCGAGCATGTACAGAACCACGTCGAACTTCGGACGGATAATAGCGGCATGGTGCTTCATGTGTTCGCTGATGCTCTCGAAGTTCTTGAAGTACTTTGCGTGGCGCAGCTGGTTGAGCTTGTCGAAGCCGATGGTCTGGTAGGTCATCTGGCTCTTGATGAAGTCTATGTTCTCCTTGCTTGCTGCAACTACCGCAAGACCGCCGCCCGGGAAGGATATCTTGGAGGTGGAGGTGAACTCGAATACCATGTTCGGGCTGCCTGCCTTTCTGCATTCCTCGATGATGTTCAGCAGATGGTCGTGGTTATCGGAAAGATGGTGTACGCAGTATGCGTTGTCCCAGAAAATGCGGAAGTCCCTGGCCTTGGGCTTGAGGTTTGCAAAGCGCTTTACAACCTCGTCGGAATATGTGATGCCCGTCGGGTTGGAATACATCGGCACGCACCAGATACCCTTGATCTCCTCGTCCTCTGCTACCAGCTTCTCGATGGTATCCATGTCGGGGCCGTCCTCGCGGTAATCAACGGTTATCATCTCGATGCCGAGCGCCTGGCAGATGGCAAAGTGTCTGTCGTAGCCGGGGGCAGGGCACAGGAACTTCACGTGGTCGTATTTGCACCAGGGCTTCTCGCTGCCGAGTACGCCGAGCTGCATAGCGCGGATAATGGTGTCGTACATCATCTGCAGGCTGGAGTTGCCGCCCACGATAACTTCGTCAGCGGAAACGCCGAGCATTTCCTGGAAAAGAGCCTTAGCCTCGGGGATACCGTCAAGCACGCCGTAGTTGCGGCAGTCGATACCGTTGCTGGATTTGTAGTCGCCGTCCAGGCAGTGCAGCAGCATATCCAGTGAAAGGTTGAGCTGCTCGGGCGCGGGCTTGCCTCTGGACATATCCAGCTTCAATCCCTTTGCCTTATAGTCTGCGTACTGTTTCTCCAGCGCGTTCTTTTCAGCCTGGAGCTGTTCCTTGCTCATCTGTGAATAAAGCATATTGTGACCTCTCTTTATGCAATTATAAAGGCGTGCTGTTGCTCCAGCACAACTCATTTATAACCATTATAGCATAGTATGTCGTTTTTTGCAAGCGTTTTTTTGGAATCCTGCAAAATAATTTGTCGGTGGGAATACAGACAAAATTCCCCGGGATAATCCACCCGGGGAAGCGTTCATTCAGTTTCAGAGAGCCTTTACAGCAGCCTTGAGAGCCTCGACCCTGTCGGTCTTTTCCCATGCGACGTCAAGATCATCGCGGCCCATGTGACCGTAAGCGGCAAGCGCCTTGTACTGCGGCTTGCGGAGGTCAAGCGTGTCGATGATGGCAGCCGGACGGAAGTCGAATACCTCAGCCACAGCCTTTGAGATAACATCGTCGTCTGCCTTGCCGGTGCCGAATGTGTCAACGAAGATGGAAACGGGTCTTGCAACGCCGATAGCGTAAGCGACCTGGATCTCAGCCTTGTCTGCAAGGCCTGCTGCGACTACGTTCTTGGCAGCATAGCGCGCCATGTACGCAGCGGAACGGTCCACCTTTGTCGGGTCCTTGCCGGAGAACGCGCCGCCGCCGTGACGGGAATAACCGCCGTAAGTATCAACGATTATCTTTCTGCCGGTGAGACCGCTGTCGCCCATAGGGCCGCCTACGACGAAACGCCCTGTCGGGTTGATATAGTACTTTGTGTCAGCGTCCAGGAGTTCTGCGGGAACGGTGGGCCTGATCACCTTTTCAATGATGTCGGCGCGTATCTGCTCCAGCGTTGCGGAAGCCTTGTGCTGCGAGGAAACAACAACGGTGTCCACGCGGGAGGGCTTGCCGTCCACGTATTCAACAGTGACCTGGGTCTTGCCGTCGGGGAGGAGGTAGGGGATAGTGCCGTCCTTGCGCACTGCGGTGAGCTTCTTTGCGAGCTTGTGCGCGAGGCTTATCGGCATGGGCATGAGTTCGGGGGTTTCGGTGCATGCGTAGCCGAACATCATTCCCTGGTCGCCGGCGCCGGTGTCGTGGGCGTTCTGGTCGCGTCCCTCAAGGGCGTTGTTTACGCCCATTGCGATATCGGGGGACTGCTTGTCGATGGTGGTGAATACCGCGCAGCTGTCTGCGTCGAAGCCGTATTCAGAGCTTGTGTAGCCTATATCGCGTACAGTCTTGCGCACGATGGTTGGAATGTCTATCTGTGCGGTGGTGGTTATCTCGCCCATTACCGTTACCATACCGGTGGTGGTGAGAGTTTCGCAGGCAACTCTGCCCATGGGGTCCTGCGCGAGAATTGCGTCGAGGATAGCGTCGGAGATGTTGTCGCAGATCTTGTCGGGGTGACCCTCGGTAACGCTTTCAGAAGTAAACAGATACTTGCTCATTGGTTTTCCTTTCTTTTTAGAGGTGAACTTTAACATGCCGGTTCTTTTTGGACAAACAAAAAACTCACTCCTCAGGAGTGAGCCGAAATTCGTATCACTCCTCATCTTTCGGCAGTTATGCTGCCGCAGGAAGTAGCACCTTTTCCATTTGCCGTGAGCCGGAAAACGGAGAGGTTGCCGGGCTTCATAGGGACCAGTCCCCCGCATTACGCCAGAAGCCGCTCTTGATAAGGTTTTTTGTCGATAATAGTATAACATATGTGAGCGGCGTTGTCAATAGTAAATTTAAGATTAATTATGAAATTTGAAAAAATTTTAACGCGAATAAAGAAAAACACAGGACGAAAGAGCAGCTTCCGTCCTGTGTAGTTTATATCAAAGTTTTTGGGATAACGTCCGCGCAGCGGACACATAAATTCCGGATTACGAATTCATAATCCCGGATTTATCAATACATTCCTCCCATGCCGCCTGCGGGCATTGCGGGAGCAGCGGGGGTCTCCTCGGGCTTGTCAGCTACGAGGGACTCTGTGGTGAGTACCATTGCAGCAACGGAAGCAGCGTTCTGCAGTGCGGAACGTGTTACCTTTGCAGGGTCAACTATACCAGCGGAGATCATGTCGCCGTAGGTCTCGGTGTAGGCATCGAAGCCGTAGCCTACCTTGCCCTCGCGGTTGATGGTGTCGATGATGACGGAGCCTTCAAGACCTGCGTTCAGAGCGATCTGACGAACCGGCTCCTCAAGAGCGCGGAGAACAATCTTTGCGCCTGTCTTTTCGTCGCCCTCGAGGGTGTCTACGAGAGCCTTTACAGCAGGCATTGCGTTGATGAGCGCAGTACCGCCGCCGGCTACGATGCCTTCCTCAACGGCTGCCTTGGTAGCTGCGAGAGCGTCCTCGATGCGGAGCTTCTTCTCCTTCATCTCTACCTCGGTAGCAGCGCCGACCTTGATGACGCCTACGCCGCCGGACAGCTTTGCAAGTCTTTCCTGCAGCTTCTCCTTGTCGAACTCGGAGGTGGTGTTCTCGATAGCGTTCTTTATCTCGTGAACTCTGTCCCTGATAGCTTCCTTGTCGCCGCAGCCGTCAACGATGATGGTGTTCTCCTTGTTGACCTTTACCTGCTTAGCGCGGCCGAGCTGGTTGATCTGGGTCTCCTTGATGTCAAGGCCGAGTTCCTCGGTGATGACCTCGCCGCCTGTCAGGATAGCGATATCCTTGAGCATCTCCTTACGTCTGTCGCCGAAGCCGGGAGCCTTGACGGCAACGCATACGAACACGCCTCTCAGCTTGTTCAGGATGATGTTTGTCAGGGCGTCGCCCTCAACGTCCTCAGCGATGATGACGAGCTTCTTGCCTGCCTGCACTATCTGCTCCAGCAGCGGGAGAACGTCCTGAATGGAGGAGATCTTCTTATCGGTGATGAGTATATACGGGTCGTCGATAACAGCTTCCATCTTGTCGGTGTCTGTTACCATGTACGGGGAAATGTAGCCGCGGTCGAACTGCATGCCCTCTACTACCTCGGAGTAAGTTTCAGCGGTCTTGCCCTCTTCAAGGGTGATAACGCCGTCTGCAGTTACCTTTTCCATAGCCTCTGCGATCAGCTTGCCGACGCTCTCGTCGCCAGCGGAAACTGTAGCGACTCTCTCGATGTCCTTGCTGCCGTTTACTGCCTGGGAGTTCTTCTTGATCTGCTCAACTGCAGCGTCAACTGCCTTCTGCATGCCCTTCTTGACTACCATGGGGTTAGCGCCGGCTGCGATGTTCTTCATGCCCTCGCGTACCAGAGCCTGTGCGAGCAGGGTAGCTGTTGTTGTACCGTCGCCTGCTGCGTCGTTTGTCTTGGTGGCAACTTCCTTCACGAGAGCCGCGCCCATGTTCTGGAATGCGTCCTCAAGCTCGATCTCCTTTGCGATGGTAACGCCGTCGTTGGTGATCAGCGGGCTGCCGTACTTCTTGGAGAGAACTACGTTTCTGCCCTTCGGGCCGAGTGTGATCTTAACTGTATCAGCCAGGGTGTCGATACCTGCCTGGAGAGCCTTGCGGGCTTCTTCGCCGTAAATGATGTCCTTTGCCATGATTAATTCCTCCTATACGATTATTCTACTATTGCCAGGATGTCGGACTGTCTGAGAATGGAGTACTCAACGCCGTCAACCTTGACCTCGGTGCCTGCGTACTTGCTGATGAGCACCTTGTCGCCGACCTTGACGTTCATTGTGATCTCCTTGCCGTCAACGTTTCCGCCGGGACCTACTGCAACTACCTCTGCAACGGAGGGCTTCTCCTGTGCGGAAGCTGTCAGGATGATACCGCTCTTGGTGGTCTCCTCAGCTTCGACCATCTTTATTACTACGCGGTCTGCTAAAGGCTTGATTGTCATATATATTTCCTCCTAAAATAGATTTACTATGTTCAGTTTAGCACTCTGTTTCTTGGAGTGCTAATTATATTTTAACCATTTTTCAGAATAAATCAAGGGGTGAGAGCAATTTTTTTGCAAAGTTTGTTACTATTGTGCATTTTATCTTGAATTTCTTCCCTATATTTGTAGAAATTGCACACATATATTGGCGCTGTAATATATGAATATTCCCTGCAGATACACAAAATTACAGCCAGACGGAGATATCTGCCGCAAAAAATTCCGGAAAGATGCAACCTTTGGGGGGCGTGCGCGGTTTTATAAGTGAATTCAGGGGACCTCAGAGTTCCCACCGTACGGAGAAGATAAGATATGCAGACATTATCGCTTAATGCTGCGGAAAGCTTCGAGGAGGTCATGGAGCTGTACATGCCCATGGTGTACAGGATAGCCTACTCGCGGCTCGGAGAGCGCAGCGACGCCGAGGACGTCACCCAGGACGTGTTCCTGCGGTACTTCCGGACCGGCATGACTTATAATAACGAGGAACACCGGAAGGCGTGGCTTATCCGGTGCGCCGTGAACTGCGCCAAAAACACCGCGGCTTCCGCGTGGAACAGGCACAGGGCTTCCGGCGAAATGCTGGAGAACACCACCGACGAGGACGACCTCACGGCTTCCGGGTGCGACGAGCAGTACGAGCGCACGGAGCGCCGCATGACGGTGCTGAGCGCAGTAAAGCAGCTGCCCGAGAAGTACCGCACGGTGATACACCTGTTCTATTTCGAGGATATGTCGGTGGCGCAGATAAGCGCCGCTGTTGGCGCGGGGGAATCCACAGTGAAATCCCAGCTCAGCCGCGCCCGAAAGCTGCTTAAACCATTGCTGAGCGATTTTTACAACGAGCCGGGGGAGGTGGTTTTCTGATGGATCTCAGAGAGGAATACAAGAACGAGATGGAGAGCGTATCCCCGGACAGAGAAGCTATTGACAGAATGAAAGCCGCTGTTATGGCTAAAATAGCAGCCGGCGAGGGCGAAGCGGGGATTCCCGGAGAAAAGAAGAAGCCGCTTCCGCTGAGGAAGATCGCGTATATCGGCGGCGCTGTGGCAGCGTGCGCGGTGATTGCGGTCTCAGCTGCAACGATACTCCCCAGCGTGAACAAGAACAATGGCATGATAAGCGAGGCTGAAAGCTTCTCTGCGACCGCAGCAGGGGCGAATGAAATATCCGGCGGAGGCGCCGCAGATACCGCAGGCAGCCATGAAACGGGCAGCGCCGCAAATGCGGATACGTTCAGATCCGAGGACGACGTTGCCGTGGAGGAAACCACAGATGGTACCGCGGAAGCGGCAAGCGATACCGCGACAGACGACAGATTCTGGGACGACAGCCCTGACAGTGGCGGCGTTATCGACAGCATTACAGACGGCGTTCCTGACGACGCGGCAACTCCTGATGTGATACCGTCTGACGAACCGGACAAGGTCAGCAACACATCACCCGGCAAGTTGGACGACAACAAAGGCTGGCATGATTTCGGTGAAAACACTCTGGAGCCGAGCTATACCGACGACGGCAGGAACCCCGAATCCGGCTTCGACACCGCAGATATCATCGATAAACCTGACACCGATCAGGGCGACCCCGGAATTACAGGTGAATGCACCATGGAGGACTTCATGACCGGCGACAACTCCTTTGACTTTGACGAAACGGCAGACTGCGCTGAAGAAACTGAAGAAGAGTTAGACACCGAGGAGGTGCCCGAAGTCAGGGAGGAAACCATCATTTTCACCGGCAGGGGCTGGATAACGTTCCAGGGGGAGCGCTACCAGAAGATAAACATGGCTGCCGGTGCAGGCGAGCGGCTGCAGGCATACGACCCGGCTTCCGGGAAGCATTACACCGTGGTGAAAAAACTCAGCGTAATCTACGTCTACCAGGGTGGAAGCTACGTGGGTGCGTACAGAAAATCGTAATATTTCAGCGGCTGCGGCAGTATAATATCTGCAGCGTCAGTATTCCGGGTTGGGATATGTGAATACCCCGACCCTTTTTTCTGTGTATTAAAGCGTGAAATTTGTGTGAAATATCAAAATATCCACAAAAAGCCCTTGAAAAGTTGAAAATTTTATGGTAAAATGATTATAAAGGGAAACGTGCGTTACACAACACCCTTTGCTGGATAAAAAATTAACATCAAAATTAACATCTCTGAGGTGATCATTCTTGAGTAACTCACATGATCAGAATAATGTACCCGATATACCTGATATAAAGCGCGACGCCGTACAGCTGTTCAACGCGGTTCACAACAGCGGCAACATCGCATATACAATGAACTTCCGTCAGGGCTTTCCGGTGAGGATACTCGCGGGCAGCTGCGCTTTCGGCACGGCAGGCGACGTCGTTGTCATGGGTGAAACAGTCCACCCGGACGACTACCAGCCTTTCTGCGAGGTCATCAGCAACGTCATCGCGGGCACGGCTGACGAGATAAAGCTGCACGCGCGGCTCAACAACGGCGGTGAGTACCAGTGGTTCTACATCACGGGAAAAGTGCGCCGCAGCCCAGACCACCTTGATTTCATAGACGGCATGATGTTCAACGTCACCGATTACCTCGACTGCGAGGGCGAGGACACCGTCATGCGCAGATACCGCAGCAAGCATACAGTCAAGCTGGAGCAGACTTCGTATACCCTGCGCGACATTCTCGGCGAGGATTATCTGGTGCGCATTCAGCAGCCGTTTTCCCAGACGGGGGGGCTGTATTCCGCGATAACCGACAGCGACGGCGCGGTGATAGTCCCCAAGGGGCAGGATAAGCGGCTGAATCTCAATAAAATGGATTTCCAGCGCAAGAAGAGTATCCGCGTGCGCCACCAGACCATCGGCACATGGCTCATCACCGGTGAAAGCCAGGAGGTCGTGGACGGCAGCGCGACCCTGCTTGAAACAATGGCTCATACCGTTTCGGGGGTGGCGAATTCCTACGTTGCGCTGGTGGACGAGATGGAAACCTCACAGAACGCCAACAAGCTGCTGGGTCAGAATTTTGAGGACCAGATACTTGTGAACGGCGTTTATTCGATATTCCTGCAGAGCCCGGACACCAAGACCGCGATAAAGAACATCACGCTGCTTGTCAGCGAGCATTTCGGGCTGTCTGAGATAGAGTTCTGCGGGGACGAGAACAACCCCGTGCGCACCTACAAGCTGGATCGTTCCGGCATGGTGGTGCCGATCATGGGCAGCTTCGTCTGCAAGCCGGAGATACGCGAGGAATTGGATTACAGCGGTATCGTGTGCACCGACCGGCGCACGGTCAACATTGATTATGACAAGAAAAATTGCAGCTGCGTGCTTGCCCGGACCTACGACCAGGGCAGCAACCGCGGTGTGCTTCTCTATACCGCAAAGACTTCCGGCAGGGAATGGACGGCACGGGAGCGCAGCCTGCTGAAAAGCCTGACGCAGCTGCTTTCCACCGTGATATACAAGCTGTTCCTGGAGGAAGAGCTCAGGAGTTCCAGAACAAGGCTGGAGCGCCTTGCTTACTACGATATCCCGACGAATATCCCCAACCGCAGCCTGTTCGAAAAGGAATACACCGAGGGCATCACCCAGGGTTATTCCGGCGCGGTCATCGCGGTGGAATTCTCAAACCTGAAGAACATCTCCGAGATATACGGCTTTGAATACGCGGACGATATACTGCGCAGCTGCGCGGAGTACATAATGGCTCTGCCCTGCAGCTCGCCGAAAAAGACGTACCGCTTTTCCAGCGACATTCTGTTCGTCGTCCTGCGCGGAATAGAGCGCGAGGAGGCGCGGCAGTTCGCGCAGGCGATACTGACGAAGTTCCGTTCGCCGTGGTACCTGCACGATAACGAGCACCACATGCGGGTTTACGCGGGCTTCACGATGTGCCCGACGGACGCCGAAACGGTCCAGAGCTGCGTGAGCGCCGCTACCCACACCCTGCGCCTTGCCAAGGAGCGCCGCATGGAGGACGCCGTGTGCTATTCCGAGGGGCTGGAGGAGAACCTCACCGACAACCGCATAGTGAAGAAACTCATCACCGACGCAGCGGAGAACGGCTTCAAGGGGTTCTATTACCTGTACCAGCCGGTGCTTGAGATGAACACCGGGGCGCTGCACTGCTGCGAGGCAACGCTGTTCTGGGGGAACAACGACATGACGGTCCCCAGGGAGCGTTTCATGCCGATAATCGACCAGCTGGGGCTTTCGAAGCAGTTTTACGGGTTCGCGTGCGACCTGATATGCAGCTTCTGCGCTTCAGTGAGGGCAAAGGGATTTCCGGAGTTCCGGGTAAGCTTCAACATACCAGAGAATATCCTTAACAACGAGGTTTCGGTAGAGGTGCTGCAGAACGCTCTGCAGAAATACTCCCTGCCGCCGGGGGCGGTGAGCGTTGCGGTTTCCGAGAGCGAGGGCACGCTGACTGAGGGCGGCGTATATCTGCAGCAGCTTTCCGACATGGGCGTGAACGTCATCGCGGACGACACGGGCACCGGGTATTTCACCGCAGCGCCGCTGGATATCCCCGCAGTAAAGACGGTGAAGATAAAGGCGTCGCGGCTTTCCGGGGACGGTGTTTCCGCCGCGTTCGTGAAGTCGCTGATAAAAATGGCAAAGGAACGTAACATAGCAGTCTGCGCGCGGGATATCGACAATCCCCGCGACCTGACCGCGCTCGGAGGCTTCGACGTTGACCTCATCGAGGGAATATTCAACGGGCGCCCGCTGCGCGATAAGGAATTCATCGAGAAGATGACTGAAACTGCAGTATAAAATGAACCCGTCGAAAAAGTCACTAAAGTGACTTTTCCGCCGAAACTATCCCCTGGCTTGGCGAAGCCAAGCCTTACGTCTTTTGCCATACGGCAAAAGACACCCTGCGCGCATAAGGCATAAGGCGTAGCCGTTGCTTTGCGTAAGACCGCAGGTCGTCGCTTAGACACTTGCTGGGATAGAAGTGTTTTTTGCCCCGGGAGACCCGTGGCAAAAAACGGATTTCAAAAGCCCGCTTCGCGGGCAAAATCGATTTTTTCGACAAGCTGCCCCGTCAGTTAAATACTGACGGGGCTCATGCGTTTATAGGCTCTTTTTGAGTTTCGCGCGCTTTATGACTTTCTGCCGTGAGAATTCCTCGCGCTCCTTTTCCTCGAGGGAATTGGAGATGGTGCGCACCAGCCCGCGGTACTTCGGAATGATGATGTTATGCAGGGCGTTGGCGCGCTTCTGGGTTCGCTTTATCGAAACCGCAAGGCGGTAGATGCTGTTCTCGGTTTCGGCAAGGAGCACGGTGATCTCCTTCGCGCGGTTGAAGCAGATGTACGCTTGGTCGAAGCTGGAATTCGTCTGCAGCATGCTGTAGGGTATCTCCCTGAGGTCGGTGCCGCCTGCGGAAAGTTCCGGCAGTTCCACGCCCATGACGCTGCGGGTGCTGAGTTCCAGCGAGTTATCCACCGGGATAGTTTTCGCGATGTCGCTCACCACGCCCATGGAGATGTTCGCGCGCTGCAGCGCCTGATAGGCGGCTGTGTAGGTGTCGTCGATGCTGCTGCGGAGTTCCCGCGCCTTGTCGGTGAGGCTCACCATCTCGCGTATCAGTATGCTGCGCTTTCTGTCCATAAGCTCATAGCCCAGCTGCGCCTGCCGGAGCGAGCGCCGTACCCTGATGAGGTTTCCTTTTGTGGGGAATATCTGCTCCATGCTGCCACCGTCCTTTCTGCCGTGGGAATATCAGGCTTCACCGCTGAATTTCTCTGCCCGCGCGGGATCGTAGTTCTCGTCCAGCAGCTTGTCGTCCATTCTGTCGAGTTCCGCGCGCGGCAGGGTGCACAGGAGGTCCCAGCCGAGGTCGAGGGTCTGGTCCATGGTGCGGTTCTCGTCGAAGCCCTGATTTAAGAAGTGCTGCTCAAACAGCCGTCCGAAGCGCATGTAGCTGCGGTCGGCGTCGGAGAGTTCGTCCTCGCCTATGACGGAAGCCAGCGAGCGCGCGTCCTGCACCTTTGCATAAGCCGCGAAAAGCTGGTTCGCCACCGCGGAATGGTCGGCGCGGGTGCAGCCCTCTCCAATGCCGTCCTTCATCAGGCGCGAGAGCGACAGCAGCACGGAAAGCGCAGGATATACGCCCTTCTGCTCCAGTTCGCGGTCAAAGACTATCTGCCCCTCGGTGATGTATGCCGTGAGGTCGGGCACCGGGTGGGTGATGTCGTCGTTGGGCATGGTGAGTATCGGTATCTGCGTGACGGAACCGCTGCTGCCCTTTATAACGCCGGCGCGCTCGTACAGCGAAGCCAGGTTGGAATACAGGTACCCCGGGTAGCCCTTTCTGCCGGGGATCTCTCCCTTTGAGGAGGAGAATTCGCGCAGTGCCTCTGCATATGCGGTCATGTCGGTCATGATAACGAGGACGTGCATGTTCTTTTCATACGCGAGGTATTCCGCGGTGGTGAGCGCGCACAGCGGGGTCAGCATTCGCTCGATTATCGGGTCGCCGGAGAGGTTAAGGAACATCACCACGCGCCCGGAAGCGCCGCTTTCCTCAAAGCTCCTGCGGAAGTAGCCCGCGACGTCGTTCTGCACGCCCATCGCAGCGAATACCACTGCGAAGCCTGCGCCGCTTTCGTCGGCTATCCTTGCCTGACGGACTATCTGTACAGCCAGCTTGTTGTGCGAAAGTCCCGAGCCGGAGAATATCGGCAGCTTCTGCCCGCGGATAAGGGTCATGAGCGCGTCTATCGAGGAAATGCCCGTGTGGATATAGTTGCGGGGATATTCACGCGCAACGGGGTTGAGCGCCTGCCCGCTCACGTCGGCGTATTTCTCGGGGAACACCGGACCCAGCCCGTCTACGGGCTTTCCGGCGCCGCTGAAAACGCGGCCGAGCATTTCTTCGGCAAGGGGTATCTCCAGCGGTCTGCCGGAGAAAACGGTGCGTGTGTTTTTCAGCGATATCCCCTTTGTGCCCTCGAAAACCTGTAGCATAACGCGGTCGCCGTCCATCTGGACAACGCGCCCGGTGCGCTCTGTGCCGTCGTCGAGCCTTATCGTGGCTATCTCGTCGAAAGCCACGCCCCTGACGCCCTCCAGGGCTATCAGCGGGCCGTTTATCTCGTTCAGCCCTTGATATTGTATACTCATGCGGACTGCTCCTTTCGAAGTTAAAGTGCGGCAAATGCCTCGTCGAGTTCCCTGAAATAATCGTCGAACATCGAAAGCCTGTCGTTCGGTATCTCGAATTTCAGCTTTGAAACGCGCTCAAAGAACCCCAGCTTCATCACCGCCGAGAATGCTGCGCCTTTCCTTATGGCGCTGAGGGAATGGTGATAAAGCTCGACGATGGCGCGCATCATCAGCTTCTGCTTTTCCAGCGGGACGTAGGTGTCGTCCTTGTGGTAGGCATTCTGCTGCAGGAAGCCCACGCGGATAGCCCGCGCCGTTTCCATGACAAGCTTCTGGTCGTCGGGTAGGACGTCGGCGCCGATGAGCTTTACTATTTCCATCAGCTTGTTTTCCTCGGCGAGAAGGCCGGAAATTTCCTGCCTCAGCCGCAGAAAGTCAGCCCCGCAGTTCTGGTCGTAGTAGTCCGCGAGGTCGCCGACATATTCGCTGTAGCTGCTGTTCCAGTCGATGGCAGGGTAATGCCGCGCGTACGCCAGGGACTTATCCAGCGCCCAGAAGCACCGCACGAAGCGCTTTGTGTTCTGGGTCACGGGCTCCGAGAAGTCAGAGCCCTGCGGGGAAACAGCGCCGATAACGGTCACGCTTCCGGTTTTGCCGTTGAGGGTCTCAACGCTGCCTGCACGCTCGTAGAATTCCGACAGCCTGGACGGCAGATAAGCGGGGAAGCCCTCTTCCGCGGGCATTTCCTCAAGTCTGCCGGAAATTTCGCGGAGCGCCTCTGCCCAGCGGGAGGTGGAATCTGCCATTATCGCGATGTCGTAGCCCATGTCGCGGTAGTATTCCGCAAGGGTTATGCCCGTGTAGACGGAAGCCTCGCGCGCCGCCACCGGCATGTTCGACGTGTTTGCGATGAGCACGGTGCGGTCGGTGAGCGGCCTGCCGGACCTCGGGTCGATAAGCGCCGAGAATTCCTCAAGCACCTGGGTCATTTCGTTGCCGCGCTCTCCGCAGCCGATGTACACGATTATATCAGCGTCGCACCACTTTGCAAGCTGGTGCTGGGTCATGGTCTTTCCCGTGCCGAAGCCCCCGGGGATAGCTGCCGTGCCGCCCTTGCCGATGGGTATCATGGTGTCTATTATGCGCTGCCCGGTTATCAGCGGGCGCGTTATCGGCAGGCGCTTTTTCACGGGGCGCGGGGTCTTTATCGGCCAGCGCTGGACCATGGTGAGCGGCATCTCCGCGCCGTTTTCAAGGCGCAGCTTTATGATGACGTCGTTAACGCGGTGCTTTCCGTTTTCGGCAGCCCATGTGACTTCGCCTGAAACATCAGGCGGCACCATGCACCTGTGGGTTATCATGGGAGTTTCGGGGGTGGTGCAGTAGACGTCGCCGCCGCTGAGCCTGTCGCCGGGTCCTGCGGTGACTGTCACGTCGAATTCCCGCTTTTCATCGAGGGAAGGCAGCGCGCTGCCCTCTGCGACGAATGCGCCGGAAATACCCGGCATGTCCCTCAGGGGGCGCTCTATGCCGTCGAATATATTCGAGATTATGCCCGGACCCAGCGCAGCGCACACCGGCGCGCCGGAAGGCTCCACAGGCTCGCCTATTTTCAGCCCCGCGGTATTCTCGTACACCTGTATGGTGGTGGATTCATCGCTTATGCCTATGACCTCGCCGATAAGGCGCCTGTTGCCGACGTACACCATTTCCAGCATGGAAAGGTCCCTTGTCGCGGCGACTTTGACTACGGGTCCGTTTATTGAGTTGATAACGTTCAAGCGGGTTCAGTCCTTTCAGAGTTCATAGGCGCAGTTCACTGCGCTGCGGGAATGCCGCTTTCTGCTCCGCGAGCCTGCTGTCGAGGGTGTAGTCCGCGAACAGGTTTTCGCAGCGCGCGCTTATCCCGCCGAGTATCACGGAGCCGTCCGCAGTCACCGGCAGCGTCGTCATTCCCTGAATGGCGGGGATATCGCGCTCGCGGGCGCATATGACGATGTTGCTGCCGAATTCCTGCTGCGCCTTTTCCAGCGCTTTTTTCAGGTATTCCGTATAGGCGGGGGTGTCGGTCCATTCGATGAGGCGCTGGCGCACCTCGCTGAAAAGCTGCTCCATGAGCTGATTGCGGCACGCCAGCACTGCGGTGCGCTGTTCAGTTTCGCAGCGCGAGAATTCCTTGCGGAACTGCGCGGCTGCGCGCTCCTTTTCAGAGTTTATCTGCGCGAGGGCTTCATCGGCGCTGCGGCGCGAGCGTTCGCTTTCGGCAGCGGAGCGCTTTTTCTCATACTGCCGCGTGAGTTCTGCGGCGTCGGCGTCCGCTTGTTTGTTTATTGCCTGCCGGAATTTATCCAGCCTGGCGTTGATGTTGTCCATGCGGCTCTCCTTTACAGTTTTATGCCCACTGCGTCGCCGACGTAGCGGCTTATCGCCTCTGCCACGCTGGAATTCCCGTGGCGGTCGGGTATCTCGACGATAAGGGGGCGGCTGCGGGTGAGTTTAAGCTCGTACACCCGGTCGCTGCACAGCTTTATCAGCTTTTCAGTCATGAGCACGGCGGCTATGCTCTCGTCCGCGAAAGCGCTTTCCAGTGCGGAATTCACTTCCTGCTCGGTATGGGCGACCGTGCCCTCGATACCGGCAAGCCGCATGCCCATCTGGGTGTCGGTGTTGTCACTTATCAGGTAGAATTTCATATCAGCCGAACAGTATCAGTATGGATATCAGCAGACCGTAAATTGCAACGCCTTCGCCCAGCGCAACGAAGATGAGCGCCTTGGTGAACGCCTTGTCGTTCTCGCTGACTGCGCCGATAGCCGCAGGCGCAGCGCCGCCTACCGCGATACCGGTGCCTATAGTCGCGAGGCCGGTGGAGAGCGCCGCGCCGAGGTACTTCATACCCTCGGTGAAGCCGTCCGCAGCGCCTGCGGCAGCCTCAGCGGCGACGGGGGCAGTCTCAGCGAATGCACCCGTGAGCGGGAGCACTGTCATGAGCGCCATCACGCCGATGAACGAAGCGGCATTCGTGATTATAGCACGCCTGCGGTTGGTGGGCTTGTGGTTCTTTGTCCTCCTGAGGTTGATGAAAAGCGGGAGCATTATCGCTCCGACGATGATAAGGGGCAGTGCGAAAAGCATGATGTATTCCATTGAATTATCCTCCAAAATTATTTGTCAGCGCCGAAGCTTATCTCTACTGGCTGGAACGCCTTGCCAGAGCCGTCGTAGAAGCGGTTGAATATCTCGTAGAACTCAAGACGGAGCACCTGGATACCTACCAGCAGTCCCTCGATGCCCATTACGACGAGGTTGCCGATGATGTAGACTATCACCGTGCCCGCGGTTATCTCAGCGCCGGGGGCGTTGGTGCCCGCAAGCTGAGCGACTACCAGCATCATGCCCGCATGGCTGAGCACAAAGCCGCCTATCCTGAGGTAGGACATGGTGTTCGACAGGAAGCTCAGCGCCGCTTCGAACAGCTCGATGAAGTTTTCGATGATGAAATTGCCGACGGATACCTTTTCCGTGGGCTTCGTGCCGGAGATCAGACCGGACAGCGGGTGCTTGAAGAATATCACCGCCAGCGGCAATACCAGCAGGCAGACGACGTAGGCAGGGCTGAACATATCCGCGCCGAACATGAAAGTCCCCGCAGCGGCAGCCACAAGCGAAATATAGAACACCAGTCCCGCGACGCCGTTGACCGAGAACAGCGCCTCGCCGAATCTGCGCCGGCGGAAGTTGAGGATAGTGTTGAACAGCATTGACAGCACGATGAGCACTATGCCTATCATCAGCGCCGCGATAAGCAGCGACGTTGCCGCCTGGAATATGTTCTCAGGCTGCTTTGTGTAGCCCAGGAAGCGCCATACGTTCTCGCGGTGGAAGAACGGCGTTATCAGCGTTTCTATGCCGAAGACCGAGCCGTAAAGCACGCCGAATGCCGCTGAGAAAAGCCCGATGCGGGTCATTATCGGTGCAAGCCCGTTCTTTGTGAATTTGCTGAGGATAAGTCCCAGCAGGGAGACCACCAGACCCTGTCCCACATCTCCGAACATTATTCCGAACATCAGGCAGTAGGTCACTGCGACGTATGGGGTGGGGTCGAAGCTGCCGTAAGCTGGCAGCCCGTACATCTTCACGAACATCTCGAACGGCCGGAATACCGCGTTGTTGCGCAGCTTTACAGGGACGTCTGCCGGGGGCTTCTTCGGGTTCACCGGGACTATCACCACCTGCACGCCGCCAATGCTGCCGAGGGAGTCCGCAAGCTGCTTCGTGAGGCGCGCGGGGCAGTACCCCGAGAATGAGAACCTGCCGCCGGAAATAAGCGCCATTTTCCGCAGCTCGAAGCAGTCTGAAAGGGTTTTCAGAGCGCTCAGCAGCGTCATTATTTCTTCCTGGTGGGAATTGCGGTAATCCGCAAGCTGGCTCTCAAGCTGTTCGTCCAGCTTTTCCTCATCGTCGATGGCGTGTTTGAGCATTTCGTCGGATGTCCTTGCGTCCGCGTCGAGATAATCCGGCAGCCGGATGCGCTCAAAGAAAAGCGATTTCATCAGCGCGTCCGCGAATTCAGCGGAGTCCGCGGGGGTGAGGTAAATTCCCCACACCCACTCGGGGCTTTTGTCGAACTGTATGAATTGGATGCACCTGTCCGCGTAGTAATCCAGCTTTTGCAGATTGTCTGCGGGCAGCCTGCCCACGCGCGCCTTGACGTATTTCAGGCTGAACAGGTCGTGGAAGCTTACGTCAAGCCCGAGAAGATGCTGCACGCAGGCTTCCGTCTGTCGCAGTTCCCGTATGGAAGCCGCCATTTCCTCGTGCTCTTTCTGGATAGCCCGTACGCCGCTGCTGAGCGCCTCGACGCGCTGTGAGAGTTCCTCGGGTGGGGCGTCGGTCAGCCCGCTGCAGCTGCGCAGTTCCGGTTTCATGCCGAGAGCCGACGCGGTGCCGTGCAGCTTCTCATAAATAGCAGACCATGGGTTCTGTTCGGCGCTGCCGTTTCTGTCGGGGGCTTCCGTCATCTGGAAGCTTCTGCTTTCACAGCACGTCAGCAGCGCCTTGTCTATGCGGCTGCTGTCGCCCTCGACGGATATCAGCGACATTTTTTCTATACCCATTTATCCACCGCCTTTCTATATTACAAGCATTTCCATTATTCCGTCGGCAGGTACGCCGTAGCGTATGCCCTCGATAATGGTCTTTATATTGCGCAGTTCGGTTTCAAGGCATTCTATCAGGCAGAAATATACCGTCGATGAGTTCCTTGAAAGGCGCATGGTCCTGCGGAAGTATTCCAGGCTTATGCGCTCCGTCAGCTGTTCCACTGCCGCGAATTGCGCGGAAGCGTCCGTGCGGAAGCCTATCTGCTCCAGGCTCCTGCGGATACTGTCGGTGTCCGGCTGCTTCATCAGGTCCTCGACAGCCTCGCGGCTGAGCCGGTATCTGAACGGTATCATCTGGGCTGCCGCGGCTTCCGGCGTAAAACCGAACGCTTTCATGCGGCAGCAGGTGACTACGTTCTTCATGTCTATGCTTTTCAGGAATGCGCGTTTGAGTTCCGTTTTTGCGGAGCCGCGGCAGTTCTTTTCAAGCGACTTCATGCAGGCGAGGTAGTAGTCGGTGTACAGCCTGCGTTCGCATTCTCTTATATTGACTTTGCCGGTAGCCTGCGCTTCGGTGAGCAGCGGCTCAAGTATCCTGCCGCAGCGCGTCCCCGCGAGGATCCTGCCGATATCCGCGAAGCTCTGCGACCTGCCGAGTTCCAGCAGCTGAATGCCGGATTTCTCTATCAGGAACGCCGGCAGCGCCGTGATGTAGCTGTCCGTGGAGCCGTCCGCGACGCCCTGCACCGCGATCAGCACCTGTTCCGTTTCCAGCCGGGAAACTATCGAGCGGAAGAACCACCGGCTCTCCGTCAGGTCGAACCTGCGGAAGCTGTCGAAGATGCCGAAAACCGCTTTGTCCAGCAGGGCTTCCAGCTGACCGCGGTGGATAGTCGCAGGCTCGATGTCTGCCAGCGCGTCTCCGTACCTGTCGGTGTTCTTCAGGAACGCCGCAGCCTGGGAAACGCTGGTCATCGCGCACAGGCGTGAAATTTCATCAGCCGTCAGCGACCTGCCGTAGACCGCTCTGGAGCGCGCTATCACCGAATTCTGGGATAATGACATTTCACACCCCCGTGATATTCTGCATTATTTCGGATATCCATTCCCCGCGGTGCGCGTCGAATATGTCTTTCACGCGCTGCGAAGCCGCTTCGGCCTCTCCGGTGGAATTCTGCTGTTTTTCCGTGAGCGCCCTTGTCTGTTCCGCTATGAACTTATCCAGTTCGCTGCGGGCTTCTGCGGTCTGCCTTTCATTCGCGATGTCAGCCGCCCTGCCGCTTTCCGCAAGGGAATTCTCCTGCTGTGCGCGGAGCGCTTCCACCCGGGCAGCCGCAGCCTTGTCGGCAGCGATTATCTCTTTGAGTATCTCCACAGATCACACCTCGCTTTTGAAAAAATATACACTCTTATTGTATACCAGACTGCCCGTTTATTTCAATAGGGAGAGTAACCAAATATCTCCGGAACAAAATGGTACTTGTGCACAACTAATGTAATGCGTAATTCAAGAAAATATAATATAATGAACAAAAAAACTGCCGAAAAGGTATATTGTCACCCTTTTCGGCAGTTTTATTCAAATCCGAATTAATTCTTAAGGCTCTGGAGCGGAGCGGGGATACGGCCGCCGCGGCTGATGAACTTGCTTGCGGAATACTTGCTTACCGGCATAACGGGGGCGCTTCCGAACAGGCCGCCAAACTCGACCATCTCGCCCTCCTTCTTGCCGATGGCAGGAATTACGCGCACGGCTGTGGTCTTGCTGTTGACCATACCGATGGCAGCTTCGTCAGCGATGATAGCGGAAATGGTGTCCGCGGGTGTGTCGCCGGGAATTGCGATCATATCCAGACCTACGGAGCATACCGCAGTCATGGCTTCGAGCTTCTCAAGACCGAGGGAGCCCTTTACGGCAGCGTCTATCATGCCTGCGTCCTCAGAAACCGGAATGAACGCGCCGGAAAGTCCTCCAACGTGCGAGGAAGCCATTACGCCGCCCTTCTTTACTGCGTCGTTGAGCATAGCGAGGCACGCGGTAGTACCGTGGCAGCCGCAGCTTTCAAGGCCTATTTCCTCAAGGATATGCGCAACGGAGTCGCCCACAGCAGGGGTAGGCGCGAGGGAGAGGTCAACGATGCCGAACGGAACGCCCAGTCTCTGGGAAGCCTCAGTGCCGACCAGCTGACCCATACGTGTTATCTTGAACGCGGTCTTTTTGATGACGTCCGCGATCTCGCTGATGTTAGCGTCGGGGTGCTTGCGCAGCGCAGCGCGTACCACGCCGGGGCCGGAAACGCCGACGTTCACCTCGCAGTCGTACTCGCCTACGCCGTGGAATGCGCCTGCCATAAAGGGGTTATCCTCTACGGCGTTGCAGAATACAACGATCTTTGCAGCGCCGAAGTAGCTGTTGTCCCTGGTGGCCTCTGAGGCGTCGCGGATGACCTGACCCATCATGGCAACTGCGTCCATGTTGATGCCGGCGCGGGTGGAACCTATATTAACGGAGGAACATACGTTGCTGGTCTCGGCGAGGGCTTCCGGAATGGACTGGATAAGTTCCAGGTCGCCGGCGGAAAAGCCCTTGTGCACGAGTGCGGAGTAACCGCCGAGGTAGTTTACGCCGGTGCCGTCAGCTGCGCGCTGGAGCGCCTTTGCAAACTTGACGGGGCTGCCCTTGCACGCTGCGGACACCATCGCGATAGGGGTAACGGAGATACGCTTGTTGACTATCGGGATACCGTACTGCTTTTCGATATTCTCGCCGGTCTTTACAAGGTTCTCGGCCTTGCGCATTATCTTGTCGTATACCTTATCGCATGCCTTGTCGATGTCGCTGTCGATGCAGTCGAGAAGAGAGATACCCATGGTGATGGTGCGGATATCCAGGTTCTCCTCCTGTATCATCTTTATCGTTTCTAAAATATCGCTCGAATTAAGCATCTGTCGGTTTTCTCCTTATATTAAAACTTCACAAAGACCCTTGCGGATTTTTCGCCGGTTTTATATTCTGTGCATCGCGTTGAAGATGTCCTCGTGCATAACGTGCACCTGCAGTCCCATCTCGCCGCCAGCCTTTGTCAGCTTGTCTGCAAAGTCGATGTAGTCGATGTTGAGGTTGGTTATCTCGATCATCATCGTCATCGCAAACAGATCCTGCATGATGGTCTGGGTAACGTCCATAACATTTGCGTTGTGCTCGGCGCATATACCGCTCACCTTTGCCAGAATACCTACCGTGTCCTTACCGATAACAGCTACTACTGCTCTCATTATGTCCTCCTGTTCTGCGGTCAATATGTATAAATTTATCAAGCCGCATGCTTTGTTTTTTATCTTTCTTATCTATTATACTAAAAAAATCGGAAAAAGTAAATGTATTCATAGACAAAATTCAAATTTTGTGATAAAATAATAAAAAACACATCTGAAAGCCGGATATTCTGGTTAATTTTTCAGACAGAACAAGAGAAGGTAAATAAATGGAAATTGAAGAACTCCGCTTTATCCCGGCGGATATCCATAATCATTCCACCCTCTCGCCCGACGGCCACGACGAGCCGATGAGAATGGCAGAGCGAGCCTGCGGGCTGGGGATAAAGCACTATGCGCTGACTGACCATATCGAAAACGAAAAGCTCGACAGCTGGGATTATGCAGGCGCTATCGATAAGTCCTACGGGGCGTTCCTGGAAATAAAGGAGCGCTTTGCGGGGAAAATGGAAGTATATTACGGCGCGGAACTGGGACAGGCGCTCTTCGACCAGCCCCAGGCTGAAAAGATACTCGCAGCGCACGACTACGATTTTGTGCTTGGTTCTACGCACCGCACCCGCACTTACCCCAGGCTGGACAGAGTACCCGACAGCGACGAGGACAGATACCGCTGCCTTGACGAATATTTCGAAGAGGAGCTTCGTCTGGCAGAATGGGGGAAGTTCTGCTCGCTGGCGCATCTGACATTCCCGCTGAGATTTATCAGCGGCGACGTAGGGGGCGCCGTGGTCGATATGACGCGTTACGGCGCGATCATCGACAAGATACTGGAAACCATAATCAGGCAGGGTATCGCGCTGGAGGTCAATTCCGCGGGTATCCGCAAGGGACTGCACGTACCCATGCCGTCTGCGGAGTACGTCAAACGCTACTTCGACAAGGGCGGCCGCATGGTGACTGTAGGCTCCGACGCGCACCGCGTCGAGGATATCGGCGCCGACATTCCCGAATGCCTTGAGATGCTGAGGGATATCGGCTTCAGCGAGATATGCGTTTTCAGAAAGAAAGAACCCATATTCATTACCATCTGATATAGGAGGATACTTTTATGAACAAGAAGTTACTTGCCCTATTAAAGCAGAACGCGCGGCTCTCCAACGCGGAGCTTTCCATCATGCTCGGCATTTCCGAGCAGGAGGTCGCAGCAGGCATAAAGGAGCTGGAGGACGAGGGCATAATCATCGGCTATGCCGCTATCGTCAACGAGGAAAAGGCTGACGACAACGCAGTCACCGCTATAATCGAGCTGAAGGTCACCCCGTTCAAGGACAGGGGCTTTGACGACCTGGCACACACCATCATGCAGTATGAGGAAGTGGACAGCGTGTTCCTGCTTTCCGGCGCGAACGACCTTTCCATCACCATCACAGGCACCAGCCTGAGAAAAGTCGCTCTGTTCGTTTCCGAGCGCCTGGCAGTGCTGGACGGCGTGCTTTCCACAACAACGCACTTCGTGCTCAGAAGATACAAGGAGAAGAACCACGTATTCAACGAGGAACACTCCGATGAAAGGAGCCTGGTTTCCCCGTGATAGACTACGATAAGGTGCTCCCGCAGAAGATACGGGACATTCAGCCGTCAGGCATACGCAAATTCTTCGATATCGCCCAGCAGGTGGAGGGCGTTATTTCACTTTCCGTCGGCGAGCCGGATTTCAAGACCCCCTGGGCTGCGAGAAAAGCCGCTATCGGCGTCCTCGAAAAGGGCAGGACCGCCTACACCGCAAACGCGGGACTCATGCAGCTGCGCGAGGAAATTTCAAAGTACCTGCTTAACTTCATTCACACCGAGTACGACCCTGCCAGCGAACTCATCGTGACTGTAGGCGGCTCCGAGGCTCTCGACCTTGCGATGCGCGCCATGATACAGCCCGGCGACGAGGTGCTGGTGCCGGAGCCGAGCTTCGTGTGCTATTCCCCGATAATCACGGTGTGCGGTGGCACGCCTGTGCCCATCGTCATGACGGAGGAAGATAAGTTCAAGCTGCGCGCGGACGCCCTGCGCGAGAAGATAACCCCGAACACGAAGGCGCTGATACTGCCTTTCCCGAACAACCCCACAGGCTCCATCATGCGCCGCGGTGAACTTGAGGCTATCGCCGGTGTGCTCCGTGATACGAACATCATGGTCATCTCCGACGAGATATATTCCGAGATGACATACGGCGGTGAGAAGCATGTTTCCATCGCCGAGATAGACGGCATGAGAGAGCGCACCGTTGTCGTAAACGGCTTTTCCAAGACATACGCCATGACCGGCTGGAGACTGGGCTACTGCGCAGGTCCGAAGCCCGTGATAAAGCAGATGCTGAAACTCCACCAGTACTGCATAATGAGCAGCCCCACGGTGAGCCAGTACGCTGCGATAACCGCGCTGACCCAGTGCCGCGACGATGTTGACAGAATGCTCGAGGAATACGACATGCGCCGTCGTCTGGTGGTAAAGGGCTTCAACGATATGGGACTGCACTGCTTTGAGCCGGAGGGCGCGTTCTATGTGTTCCCGTGCATAAAGTCCACGGGTATGAAGTCCAGCGAGTTCTGCGAGAAGCTGATATACAGCAAGAAGGTCGCAGTTGTGCCGGGGAGCGCTTTCGGTGAGAGCGGAGAGGGCTACGTGCGCGTATCCTATGCGTATTCCGTTCAGCATATCACGACGGCGCTGCAGCGCATAAAGGAATTCGTCGAGGAACTCAAAAAGTGAGCAGTATAAGCGGGATACAGATTTTAAAGGCGCGTGCGAACGCAAAGCTGAACCTGTATCTTGATATAACCGGCAGGCGCGCCGACGGCTACCACCTGCTCGAAACCGTCATGCAGAGCGTTTCGCTTGCGGACGAGGTGACGGTGGTAGTCAGCGCGGGCAGCGGCATTTCGATTTCCTGCGACCGCGGGGACGTGCCGACGGACGGGCGCAACACCGCTTACCGCGCTGCGGAGCTTTTCATGCAGGCTGCGGGGACTTCCGCGACGGTCTGCGTCGATATTGAGAAGCATATCCCCAGCGGTGCGGGAATGGGCGGCGGCAGCGCGGACGCAGCCGCTGTGCTGAGGACGCTCGATGTGGCGTTCGGCGAGCCGCTGACTGAACGGCAGTTGCTTGACATCGCGGCGCAGGTGGGCGCGGACGTCCCGTTCTGCCTTGCGGGTGGGACAAGGCTGTGTCGTGGCATCGGCGAGGAAATGTCGGAATTCCCGGCGCCGCAGGGCGTGTTCCTGGTGGTAAAGCCGGAATTCAGCTGCCCCACCGGGGAGGCTTACCGCAGCTATGATGAGAGCCCGCTTGCAGTACACGGCGGTCTTGCGGCATTCAGGGCGGCAATGCCGGGGAATTACGCGGCAGAAATGTACAACGTGTTCCAGAAGCTTTACGCGGACCAGCGCATTGAAAGCGTATGCGGGCGCCTGACGGAACTCGGCGCGCGCGGCGCGTCGCTCACCGGCAGCGGTTCTGCGTGCTTCGGCGTGTTTGATGAACGCGCTGCGGCTGAGAGGGCTTCCGGGGAATTCCCGGGGTGCTTTACAGCGGTGTGCAGCGCGGCTGAGCAGGGAATTTTCATTTCAGAAAGGGAGGTACTATGATAAAGGTCCAGAACAATATTGGTACGATAACCATTTCGCAGGATTACTTCACTTCGCTCATAGGCAGCACGGTGACTAGCTGCTTCGGCGTGGTGCAGATGAATATCAGCAGCGCAAAGCAGACGATACTTGCGGCGCTGCCCTTCGTCAAAAAGAAAAGCTACGAGCGCGGCATAAACGTGCGCGCCGGCCGCGACAAGCTGGTGGTAGACCTGCATATCACAGTGCTTTACGGCGTGAATGTCGGCACTGTGGTGAAGAGCATTATAAATAAAGTAAAATACGTCATGGAGGAAAGCACGGGAATTTCTGTCGAGCGTGTCAACGTCTATGTCGATGAAATAAAGACATGATTTTAAAACAGGAAGGGATCGCAAAGTAATGATGATTTCAGGAAAGCTGTTCCGGGACGCAGTCATCTCGGGCGCGAACAACATTTCCAATAACAGGCTCGCGGTGGACGAACTTAACGTGTTCCCCGTACCGGACGGCGACACGGGCACCAATATGTCCATGACCATCGGCAATGCGCTTGCGGAGCTCAAGTCTGCCTCCGACGGCATCACCGCGGGCGACGCAGCCAAACTGACTGCCTCCGCGATGCTGAGAGGCGCGCGGGGCAACTCAGGAGTTATCCTGTCGCTGATATTCCGCGGGCTTTCAAAGGGACTTGCAGGGCAGGCCGAAGCGGACGCAAAGATGCTTTCAGACGCATTCAAGCTGGGCGTGGACGCTGCGTATAAATCCGTCATGAAGCCCACCGAGGGCACCATTCTCACCGTTGTCAGGGAAGCGTGGGAGAACACAAAGGACATGGCAAAGGAAAACGGCGACGCTGCGGAATTCCTGCGGGCGTTCATCGACGAGGGCGAAAAGAGTCTCGCACGTACCCCCGACCTGCTCCCCGCGCTCAAGAAAGCCGGGGTCGTTGACGCAGGCGGCAAGGGTCTGCTGGTTATCCTCGAGGGAATGCTGGAGGTGGTTTCCGGCGGCTCGGTGATACGCTCCGAGAGCGAAACGAAGCCTGCGGCACCCGCGGCTGTTGCTGCGGCAGGCGCTGCCGAAGAGGATATACATTACGGCTACTGCACCGAGTTCATCGTCAACAAGATGGCAGGCGCAAAGGACGCAACGGCGCTGAGGGCGTTCCTCGAGACCATCGGCGACTGCGTTGTGGTCGTGGACGACGATGACATAATCAAGGTGCATGTTCATTCCAACCACCCGGGCAAGGCGATCGAAGAGGGATTGAAATTCGGCAGTCTCACCAAGATGAAGATAGAGAACATGCGCGAGCAGCACCACAACATCATCAGGGCGGACGAGGCAGTGCAGAAGAATCGCAAGGTACCCGTCAAGCCCGAAAAGGATTTCGGCTTTGTTGCTGTTGCGGCAGGCGCGGGCGTTGAGGCGCTGTTCCGCGACCTCGGCGCCGACAGCATAGTACGCGGCGGTCAGACCATGAACCCCTCCACCGAGGACATTCTGGAAGCCATCGGGCAGACCCCTGCGCATAATGTCTTTGTGCTGCCGAATAATAAGAACATCATAATGGCAGCGGAGCAGGCTGTTTCCCTTGCGGACAGGAACGTGTGCGTGCTGCAGTCCCGCACGATACCGCAGGGCATCACGGCGCTGATGAACTTCGACCCCGGCGCTGATTTCGTGACCAACCGCAGCAACATGACGGAAGCCCTGGGCAGGGTGCAGAGCGGTCAGATAACCTTTGCAGTGCGCGACAGCGAATACGACGGGCACAAGATAAAGCAGGGCGAGATACTCGCGATGGACAACGGCAGGATAGTGTTCACCGAAAAGGACGTCACCAAGGCTCTCACCAAGCTGACAAAGCGCCTGATAAACGGCTCCAGCAGCTATGTTACCGTCATCTACGGCTCCGACGTGACCGACGAGGCTGCCAATGCGGCTTACGAGCAGCTGCGCGCGAGAATAAGCGACAGCATCGACATCAACCTTGTTAACGGCGGTCAGCCCGTGTATTACTACATCGTTTCTGTTGAATAATGGATATAACGTACCTGAAAGGCGTCGGTCCCAAGCGGGCTGAGCTGTATAAGAAACTCGGCGTCGATACCGTGGAGCGGCTTGTGGAGCTGTATCCGCGGGATTACGTTGATTTCACCCACCCGAAAAAAATAGCGGAGGTGCAGATCGGAGAGGTCTGCGCCTTACGCGCATTTGTGAGGAGAAAGACGGCGCCTTTCAGCGAGTACGCAAAAATGGCGCTGTACAAAGCAGAACTCACCGACGGCACCGGGAACATCACCGCAGTGTTCTTCAATGCGAAATACACGTTCGCAAAGCTGGAGGAGGATCACGAGTACCTCTTCTACGGCAAGATAAACGGCGACATGGTGAGAATGCAGATAGGCTCCCCGCTGTTCGTGGAAACAAGCGAGAACGGCCTTATGCCGAAATACCCGCTGACTGCGGGGCTGACGAACAACATGGTCTCCGCGAACGTGAAAACCGCGCTTACCGTGGTGAAGCTTCCGGAAACGCTCCCCGAGGGGCTGGTGCGGCGCATGGGGCTTCTCACCCGGGAGCAGGCGGTGAGGCAGATACACTTTCCGCACAGCCGCGAGGAATACACCGAAGCCCGCAGGCGGCTTGTCTTTGAGGAGCTGCTGACGCTGAAGCTGGGGCTTTCGATGATGAAATCCCGCGGGAGGGAGCGCTCAGGCGCCGTCATGCGGGACGCGAGCATTGCCGACCTGTGGGAAGCGCTTCCGTTCAGACCCACCAACGCGCAGCTGAACGCGGTCTCCGATTGTATCCGCGATATGCAGCGGGAATACCCGATGAACCGTCTGGTGCAGGGGGACGTCGGCAGCGGCAAGACCCTTGTGGCAGCAGCAGCCGCGTATTTCTGCTGCAAAAACGGTTATTCCGCGCTGGTCATGGCGCCTACGGAGGTACTCGCGCAGCAGCACCACAAGACGTTTTCGCAGTTCCTGGAACCGCTGGGCGTGCGGGTGGAGCTGCTCTCCGGCAGCATGACGGCAAAGCAGAAAGCGGAAGTGCGCGCCCGTGCGGAAGCCGGCGTGATAGGCGTCCTGATAGGCACCCAGGCGCTGATACAGAAATCATCGGTGATGAAGAGCGCGGGGCTTGTCATAGTGGACGAGCAGCACCGTTTCGGGGTGGCGCAGCGCGCCGCCCTAGCTGAAAAGGGCGCCGCGCCGCATATTCTCGCGATGTCCGCAACGCCGATACCCCGCACGCTGGCGCTGATAATCTACGGCGACCTGGAGGTCTCCGTGCTGAATGAGATGCCCGGGGGCAGGCTCCCCGTAAAGACTTATTCGGTGGACAGCAGCTTCCGGCAGAGAGTGTACAACTTCATCAAAAAGCACATCGCAGCGGGAAGGCAGGCGTATATCGTCTGCCCGCTGGTGGAAAATCCAGAGGGAAAAAGCGAGAAGGCAAGCGCGATAGAGTACTACGAAACGCTTGTCGGCGGTGATTTCCGCGATATCCCCACCGGGCTGCTGTACGGAAAGCTGAAGCAGTCCGAAAAGGAACGCGTCATGTCGGAGTTCAGGGAGGGGCGGCTGAAGCTGCTGGTTTCCACCACGGTCATCGAAGTTGGCATAGACGTGCCGAATGCGGTGGTGATACTCATCGAGAATTCAGAGCAGTTCGGGCTGTCGCAGCTACATCAGCTCAGGGGGCGCGTGGGGCGCGGCAGCGAGCAGAGCTTCTGCATACTCATGTCGGACAGCAAGAGCGAATACACCCGCGAGCGCAGCGAAGCCATGGTGCGCACCACCGACGGCTTTGAGATAGCCCGTGAGGATCTGCGGCTGCGCGGTCCGGGTAATTTTTTCGGAAGGGAACAGCACGGTCTGCCCCCGCTGAAAGTCGCCGACCTGGCGGACGACGCAGAGGTGCTGGAGCAGGTGGACAGCCTTTCCGGCGAGATACTGCGCGCGGACCCCGGGCTGACATCGGAAAAGAGCGCGCTTCTGCGCAGCGGCGTTGAAAGGCTGTTCGGGCAGAACGGCGAATATGGCTGGAATTGAGGACGATATGGAACAGGAAAAGATAGAGCGCTGGCGTTATCCGCGCTTTTTTACAGAGAACATCTCCGAAACGGCGGCAGTGCTTAACGCGGAGGACAGCAGACACGTTTCCCAGGTGCTGAGAATGCACCCCGGGGATATCGCGGTGATATGCGACGGCAGGGGCGTCGATTACCTCGGGGAGCTGGAAAGCGCCTCCGGAGAATGCGTGTTCAACATAATCGAGAGATCCCCCAACCCCGCGGAGCCAAGCGTGCGCCTGCGGCTTTTTCAGGCTATGCCAAAGGGCGACAAGATGGATTTCATCGTGCAGAAAGCGGTGGAGTGCGGCGCCTGCGAGGTGATACCGTTCATCTCAAAGCGGTGCGTTTCCCGGCCGGACGCAAAGCAGCTCGCGAAAAAGACCGAGCGCTGGCAGCGCATCGCGTATGAAGCCGCGAAGCAGTGCGGCAGAGGAATGATCCCGCAGATAGGCGGCACTGTGCTTTTCAGCGATATCCCCGCAATGATACCACCGGAGCACACCGGCATTCTTTTCTATGAGTGCGCGGAGCTTCCGCTGAACGAGGCGGTGCCGGAACTCACGCAGAACATCGATATCGTCATCGGCAGCGAGGGCGGCTTTGAGCCAGCCGAAGCGGAACGCCTGATTGACGCGGGGCTGAAATGCGCCTCCCTCGGAAAGCGCATTCTCAGGTGCGAAACTGCGCCGATAGCCGCTATCTCGGTTTTGATGAATATGACGGGAAACATGTGATTTTTTTGGCAATAGTGACTAAATTTCCGCATTACCCTTGAAAAAATCACGAAATGGGTATATACTATTCAGTACAGGAAGGGTTCCTGACTGTTATTGAATGGGGACTGTATTCCGATAAACGGAGATTTGACCGCACTGCAAAGGCGTGCGGAATGCTGTTCAGACTTTATGGAGGTATTATCATGAAGGGATTGGGTATCGCTCTTGTCGGACTGCTCGCTATCGCAGGTGGCATTGCGGCAGCTACTATTATTACCAAGAAAAAGCTTGAGAAGGAAAACGACGAGGATTACTACGACGACTGGGACGAGGAATGGGACGACGACGGCGCTGACTTCGACTTCGACGAAGACGAGGACATCACCGACGCTGCAGAAGAGCCCGACGACGCTCCCGCTGCGGCAGCAGCCAAGAAGCCAAAAAACGATATGGTAGAGGAAGTCAAGGCTCCTGAAAAGGACGAGGAACTCTGACCAGGCATTATTCCTGCAAAACAGTGCGGTGATGCAGTTTGCATTGCCGCATTTTGTGTGTCCGGGGGGAAAGCAATGTCCGTGGGGAAATTTTTGAGATGTTCCGCGTGCGCGGCGCTGGCTGCAGTCGCGGGACTTTCGGGCTGCGCTGTTGACGAGAACAACGGTAATACGCAGCAGACTGCATTCAGCAGCTATTCAGCGACGAGCCGGCCGTCTGAGGAAATATCGGCGCATTCCGTGGCGGAAATCACCGCTGAACCGGCTGATATCACCGCAGAAGCGGAAATAACGCCGTCCGTCGAGGCTGAACCGGCGCCAGACCCGGTGCAGCTCATCGCGCGCTATGACAGCGAATTTCTGGGGCTGCCCGATAAAGACAAAGTGTACATATTCCGCGATAAGAAGGAAACTGTGGAGATAAACGGCGCGGGGTGCATGGGGGTTTCCTGCTATGACGACAGCGACGGGGAACTGGTATTCCTGTGCGATTTCTACATTTCTGCAGACGGGCTGACGGTCTATCGGTATTACCAGGAGGACGGCAGCTATCGGCTGCTGCCGGAGCAGGCGGCGTTTTCGGGGTTCGACCCCGCGGGCCAGTCCGCTGAGGACGTGATGGCGCAGGCGAACGCGCTGTACGACGCGGTTTACGGCGAACTTGCTTTCGACAGTGGCAGCGAGCCGGTCTCCTCTCCGCTGGGGAACTTCTACCCGGTCTCAGATACCAGGCTCGACACCGCAGAAAAGCTGAATTCCGCACTGGAGCGGTACTTCTGCGGAAACGCGCTGGAAACCCTGCTGCAAGGCTCCGACCGCGTTATTGCGGGGGAGGACGGCAGGCTGTACTGCCTGGAGCACTACGGCAGCGTGAGCGGCTACCTCGGCACGGAATACACGCTGACGTCGCTGACCGAGGACGCTGCGGTGTATTCCGCAACTGCGCGTTTTGAGTACGAAGCCGGCAGCGTCACGGAAACTGCCTTTACATGCGTCGCAGTAAGGACAGCGGACGGCTGGAGGTTCGGAGAATTTGGTTCAATTCGGAACCTTAGTTAAATTCGGAATTCGGAATTCGTAATTCGGAATTCGGAATTTCGGTATCGCCTACGGCGATAATATTTCAAAAACTTTTACAGAAACACGACAGGGCGAAAGAACCACTTTCGCCCTGTGTATTTTATTATTATTATAAATCTTTTGAAATAACGTCCCGCGAAGCGCAGACACGATGTCTGCGCAGTTGCCACAAAGGGGCAGCACGATGCTGCCCAATAAAGGCAACTGGGGGACAACCACAATTCCGAATTCCGAATTCCGAATTAACTCCGCGCCCATACAAATAAAAAATTTTCTTAAAAAATCTGGATTTCCCCTTGACAGACTGTATTAACTGTGTTATAATAACTGTACCAACACAGATAATACACTAACATCTGGAATATCCGAAAGGAGGAACAGAAATGCTTAATATACGGCTGGAGGGCAAGCAGCCGATCTATGAGCAGCTTTTCAGCGGGATATCAAGGCTTATTTCCGTGGGCGAGCTGCAGCCGGAGGAGAAGCTGCCCGCAGTCCGCGAGGTCGCAAAGCAGTTCGGCATAAACCCGAACACGGTGCAGAAAGCCTATGCGATGCTGGAGCAGGCGGGGCTGATACATTCAGTGCCGGCAAAGGGGAGTTATATTTCCGCTGCCGGAAATGCGGCTGACGCGCTGAAAAACGAGGCGCTGCGCCGCACCGAGCAGGAACTGCGCTCGGCGTGCAGCGCCGGCGTCGCGCTGGAACAGGTGAATAAACTCGCGCAGGATATATGGAGCGAGGGGAAGGGTGGTAATTTATGATAGAAGTAAAAAACGCAGTCATGCGGTTTGAGGACAAAAACGCCCTTGACGGCATAAGCCTGACGATACCCGAGGGCTGCGCCTACGGACTTTTGGGTTCCAACGGCGCGGGCAAATCCACGCTGCTGAGGGCGCTGTCGGGAATAAACAGGCTCACGGGGGGAGAGGTGCTCATCGACGGGCAGGAGGTCTACGACAACGCCCCGGTAAAGGAGCGCGTGTTCTTCATCAACGATGAAACGGTGCAGTTCAACAGCATGACGCTGACAGAGATGAAGCAGTACTACAAGAGCTTCTACAGCAGCTTTGACGAGGCGCTGTGGGAAAAGCTGCATTCCGCGCTGGACCTGCCGCTGAAAAAGCGCCTGAACACATTCTCAAAGGGAATGAAGCGCCAGGCCGCGGTGATATGCGGCATTGCCTGCAGAACTCCGTACCTGTTCCTGGACGAAGCGTTCGACGGGCTTGACCCCACCATGCGCATAATCGTCAAGCAGATGCTTATCGACGCGATGATGGACACCGGGCTGACGGTAATTTTCAGCTCCCACAATCTCGGCGAGATAGACGAGTTCTGCGACCGCGTGGGGCTTCTCCACAACGGTAAGGTGGTATTCGACCGTGAACTCGACAGCGTGAAGGGCAGCGTGTTCAAGATACAGACCGCATTCGACCAGCCGGTGACAAAGGAGCAGATCTCCGCGGAGGGCGTGGATATACTCCACATGGAGGCAAACGGCAGCGTAATGCACATCATCGCCCGTGGCGACCGCGAGAAGATACGCGCGGCAGTGGAGAAGCTTTCCCCGAAGCTGTACGACGAAATTCCGCTGTCGCTGGAAGAAATATTCGTATACGAAATGGAGGTGCTCGGTTATGACAGCTCAAAACTCGGCGGCTAAAAGCAGCGCGTTTTACAAGTTCCTGCCGTATTTCCGCTACAAAATGCGCTATCTCAGACCGCAGTTCATCATGAGCTGCATACTCGCGCTGCTGACTTACCCGGTTGTGGGCGCGACGCTTTACCCGATGTGTTCCACGAATGCGCAGATAGAACAGCTCCGCGCGCAGGGAATGATGACTGACCTTCTTGAGGAACAGATGAGCCATAAGATGGAACAGATTCAGTCGCTGTTCATTTCGGCGGTCGTGATAGGCGTGCTGTGCCTTATAGGACTGTTCGTGTTCACGTTTGTGACCACCCTGCGCAGCTTCCGCTACCTTTACGACAAGACCTATGTCGATATGGATATGTCGCTCCCGGTGAACCACAACACCCGCTTTTTCGGCGACCTCGCGGCTGTGGCTGTTACTAATCTCCTGCCGCACCTTATCGCGATACTTGTGGGCATCGTCATGTTTTCCACAAGCGGTTTCGGCGAGGTGCTGAAAAGTTCCTACTCCGACCTTGCGATGTACGAAACGGTGTTCACGCTTGTCGTGCAGTGCATGTTCACGGGGCTGTATTCCTGCATAATGCAGGTGGGTCTGTGCCTGCTCATGCTGTCGTTCTGCGGCAGAAAGGCAGAAGCCTTTATTTACCCCGTGCTCGTAAATATCGCTGTCCCGTTAATACACGGGCTTGCTGTCAACCTTGTTCAGAGCGGCATTTACGGCGTTACTGATGTCAGTGCGCCTTCCGAGATGTTCTCGATGTCGTTCACGTCGCCGCTGGGAATGCTGTTCATGACGATTTATTCCGGCGTTGCCTCAGTTGAGATAATGGGCGGTGGGGAACCTCAGAACATGCCGATGTTCACACCGGCATACGCTGTCCCAGCGCTGGTGCTGACATTAGCGTTCTTCGCGGGGGCTTACTTCCTGATAAAGAACCGTCGCAGCGAGCGCGTGGGAATGTCCTATGTCTACAGGGGCATGGACCTGATAATCCCCGGGGTGCTGGTTTTCGCGATAACACTGCCGTTCAGCAGCTATATTTTCAAGTCGCTGAACGGCTATGGAAAGACCCTGGGCTACAGCTATTCCCCGTCTGTGACAAGCATGGTGATATGGCTGGTGGTGCTTTCGTTCATCGCGTATGTCATCATGGCGCTCATCAGCGGAAGAAATTTCCGCAGGTTCCACATAACGCTTGCCAAGTGGGCAGGCACGCTTGCTGTCAGCGTGGGTATCTCGGCTGTTCTCGCCTTCTCTAACGGGTTCGGAATGTCCTACTATATCCCCGACGAAAGCAATATTGCCAAGGTCACCGTGAATATGTCGGCGTATGTCGGCTATGACGGACCGACGGATTATCAGGTATATTCCGGCGACTCTGAACTTATCAGAACGGCTCTGGAGATCCACCGCGATATCCCGAAATATGACCAGGGTGAACGAACCACCTGCGAGGTATCCCTGACCTACTTCATGAAGAACGGCGAATGCGTCCGCAGAAGCTACCGCGTGACCGACGAGCAGTTCACGGATTACATGCGCCGCGTCTGCACGCCTGACCTGTGGTATCTGCAGCTGACCGGCAGTCTGAACGACCTTGCCGGCGAACCTGACAAGTGGCAGTGCAGTATCCGAGGAGAGAATATGCCCACGGCATACAGCGGATTTACGCTTGAAGAGCTGCTGAGCGCAATGAAAGCGGACTGCCGGAAAGTTTCCTTTGAAATGCTGGCAGACACCAGCGGTGTGTATGAATACAGCCCTGTTCTGTCGCTGGTCAATGGAGTAAATGATTGTTCAAGGACGCTGAGCGTTTACAGCTGGATGGACAACACCATCGAACTGTTCAGAAAGTGCGGTCTGGACCTCGTACAGACTTCGGTGGCAGAGAATTACAAGACCGCGTTCATTGTGGACTATGAAAGCGGCGACATGTATTCGACAAACAGCTACGAAGCCATGTTCGGCTTCTCCGAGGGAATGACCGCGCAGCAGATCGCGGACTATATGAGCAAGATCAACGGATATGATGAGTTTGGATATGATGTTTTTTCCGCAGATGAGTTCACGCCGGCGGCGACGTTCGGCTGTGCGCCCGCAGGCGACAGCGGAGTGGAGAAACTTATTTCCGTCGGCAGTTCTATCTTAAGTACTTCTGAATCCAGATATGCGCTGATACTTTCCACCGCTGGCAGCCTGGAAGAATACGTTGCCGGCGACGGAAGCGTAATGTTCATCAAAATACCCCATGCGTACGACGACCTCGCAGAGCAGACGCTCCGGAAGTACGTTGTATGCAGTGTTGAGCGTTCCCCGGCAGACGAAGCGTTCCCCGTGGAAGCAGCCTGATAACCGATAACCGATCTTCCCCCAATACAGACCCCCGTTCCTATGTGAGCGGGGGTTATTTTGCATTTACTGAAAGTCATTCAAAAGACTTCAGGTTATTGGCATTATTGCAGAAAATGAAATGTGAATTTTGTAACATATGCATAAATCTGCGTCAATAAATGTCAAAGTGCACAAATTTTAATATTATAATTACTTCTATTTACATTTTTTTGCACTTAATTCAGTGCCAATTTTATTTGTCGAAAAAAATTCTGGCAAAAAAATTGTTGCAATATGTGCTGAAATGGTGTATAATTATAATACGAATAGCTATAGGGTGGAGTATGCCAATTCATGGCATATTCTCCGTGGGATAGAGGAGAAAAATATGGCTTTATTTGATACAAATGCGTTCCGCGTGGCTGAGCAGGGGCTTTCAGTGCTCTGGCAGAAGCAGCAGATAATCTCGCAGAACATCGCTAACGCAGATACCCCGGATTACAACTGCAAGTACCTCGATTTTGCCGGCATTCTCAGGGACAAGCTGCGCAGCAACGGCACCGTCGATGTGGAACTGAACCTGGTCCAGCGCCTGTTCATCGACCGCAATACCGACGACCAGGCAGACGGCAACAACGTCGATAACGACACACAGCAGGCAGAGCTTGCAAGGACCCAGATACAGTACGACGCGCTGATAAATTCCATGAACGGCAACTTCTCCCGCGTGAGAACTGCCATGACTGTAAAGTGACGGAGGTAATATATGGCATTCCTTAGTTCGCTTAATATACCGCTTTCCGGCATGACTGCAGAGCGGTTCAGACTTGACATCATCGCGCAGAACGTCGCAAACGCCGACAACGTTGCCTCCACCCCGGAGGAAGCATACAAGCGCCAGATGGTGGTTTTCGGTGAGGACAAGTCCTTTAAGAAGATACTCTACACCAAGCTTGGCACGGGCGAGACGCACTTCCAGAAGTACATAAAGTACCGCGGCGTCGAGGCGACGGCAGTCGTTGACGACCCCACTCCCGCTGAGCCGGTCTACGACCCCACGCACCCGCTGGCAGACGAGCGCGGCTACGTTTACGAATCCAACGTGGACGTCGCTACCGAGCAGCTTGATTCCGTCGAGGCCGAGAACATGTATTCCGCGAACCTCGCGGTGTTCGAGGTGGTAAAATCCATGGCGACAAAGGCGCTGAACATCGGCAAGGGCTGATAAAAAGCCGCATGAGGCATAATTTCACAGCAGGGAAGCTCCTATGAAAGGAACATGAGATAAATGGTTGAATTCACGCCGTTAGGCACACTCACAGAAATGAAGCCCATGGAGGCAATGACCCCGATGGGCACCGATAAAACCAAGACCCAGTACGCGATGAACGTCGAGGACGCGTCTTTTCTGGACGTGTTCAGGGGAATGGTCGATAATGTCGTTGAGACCAACGAACAGGTAGACCGCGACGCCATCGACCTCATGCTGGGCAACATCGACGACCTGACCCAGGTGCAGTCGAACATCACCAAGGCTGCCGTTGCAGTCGAGCTACTGGTGACGGTGAAGAACGAGGCGCTGAGCGCTTACAACACCATCATCAACATGCAGGTGTGATAAAGCTGTCAGGGGAACAGCATAAAAATCGGAGGTCGTTCAGATAAATGAATGAAAAAATAAAATCCGTGGTGACGACGGTCAGGACCAAGTGGACTGACGCGTCCAAGATGGCAAAGATACTGATAATTTCTATTCCCATCGTCGTTATCGCGATAATCATAGTGCTGTGCGTGCTGTTCAATTCCAACAAGAGCACCGCGGTGCTGTTTTCCGGGCTTTCAAGCTCAGAAGCTGGGGAGATCGCAACTGCTATACAGTCGCTGGATAATTCCCCGGAGGTAACGGTGAATTCCAGCGGCGACGTTATCGTGCCTGCCGACCAGGCTGACTCGCTGAGAATGCAGATGTGGGCGCAGGGCTACCCGAAGTCCACCACGAACTACGACATCTGGGACAACGGCGTTGACCTCTGGAGCACCGACCTCGACAAGAGGGAAATAAAGCGCCAGCAGCTTGAAACAAGGCTTGGCGCCACCATCGCCTCGATGGACAAGATCGCTGCTGCAACTGTCAACCTCACACTGCCGGAGACCTCGAACTACGTCCTTTCCACCGAAAAGGGAGAGAGCCAGTGCGCGGTGTTCCTGCAGCTGAGAAACGACGCAGAACAGCTCACCAATGCGGAAGTACGCGCCATCTACCGCGGAGTGACCACCAGCGTCGATGGGCTGACAAACGAGAATGTTTCCGTTATGGACAGCAAGATGAACTCCTACGAGTGGGTAGATCCGGAGCTTGACAACGTGGATAAGGACGAGGACAAGTCCGGCGTTGACGTTGCTAGAAAGCGCCTTGAGTTCGAGCAGGAATTCGTGCAGGTGCTCAAGGACGGCCTGGGCGAGATGTTCACAAAGATCTACGGTGAGAACGGGTTCGCGTTCAACGTTTCCGCAAGGCTCAACTACGACGCAAAGGACGTTGAGTCAACGCAGTACGAGCCGGTGGACGGCACCACTGCAGGCGTCATCAACCACCAGGATCAGGTGAACGAGGGCGGTAAGCTGGACGCTGACGGAGGCATCGTGGGCGTCACCCCAAACGGCGATGTTTCCCCGGATTATCCTACATACACCGGTCTTGAGGACGGACAGACATTCTATTATAATAAGAACGAGATACAGTACAGCGTTTCCAATATCAAGGAAACAGTCAAGAAGGACGGATACTCCATCGACGCACTGACCGTGGGTCTGGTGGTAAATCAGACCAATATGACGCAGGCTGAGCGCCAGGCTCTGCAGGAGATAGTTGCGAATGCAGCGGGCACCACGACGGATTACGTTTCCGTGTATAACCTGCCGTTCATTCTCGGTAGCAGCAACAATGGCACCACCGGCGACAACGGTCTGCAGATCATCACTCCTCCCGTTGACACATTCAGAAATACTCTGCTCTATGTCGTTGTGGGACTTGGCGTACTGCTGATACTGCTGCTGATAATCACGCTTATGATGGGTCATTCAAGAAAGAAGAAGATCAGACGCCGTCAGGAGGCAGCTCTCGCAGCTGCCGCGCAGGGTGGAAACGCCCAGGTCGGCGGCTCGACATCTCAGGAGCAGGAAGCCCCCGAGGAGGTCGATTTCAATATCGCGAGCCTTACGGAAGAGGCTGCAAAGGAGTCCCGCGAGACTATACTCAAGCGCGAGATAAGCGACTTCTCAAAGACCAACCCGGAGATAGTCGCACAGATCATCAAGAACATGATGAGGGATACACAGTAAGGGGGAATTTAAATGCCGGAAAGCAAGGCCGAGGGACTTACCTCCAACCAGAAGATTGCTCTGGTGCTTGCAGCTATGGGTGCTGATAATGCTTCCGAGGTATACAAGCACCTTTCCGATGACGAGATAGAAACGCTCTCCACCGAGGTCGCAAAGCTGGAGTACCAGCCCATCGACGTGGTGGAAGGCGTGCTGAATGAATTCTACGAGCTGTGCCTTACTCAGAAGGTAGTCACAGAGGGCGGCGTGGATTACGCGCGGGAGATACTCGAAAAGGCGTTCGGCTCGGAGGCTGCCAACAACCTGCTGCAGAGGATAACGAAGCAGCTCAAGACGAAGTCCTTTGATTTCGTGAGAAAGGCAGACTACAAGAACCTGCTCGCGATAGTACAGAACGAGCACCCGCAGACCATCGCGCTCATTCTGTCCTATGCAAGGATAGACCAGGCGGCTGCGATACTCGCGGAGCTTCCGAAAGAGAAGCGCGTGGAGGTCGTTGAGAGGATCGCGAGAATGGACCGCGCTTCCCCTGACGTCATCAAGTCGCTTGAAGCAACGCTGGAGAAGAAGTTTGCGAACCTCGTCAACACCGACAGCATGGAAGTCGGCGGCATAAGCTACGTTGCAGAGGTAATGAACAACGTGGACCGCGCGACGGAAAAGTACATATTCGACGAACTCTCTGCAAGGGACCAGAAGCTGGCAGACCAGATCAAGCAGAAGATGTTCGTGTTCGAGGATATCGTCACCCTGGACTCCATGGCTATCCAGGAGTTCACGAAGCAGGTGGACCCGAAGGATCTCGCGGTGGCTATCAAAGGCTCCACGCAGGAGGTCGCCGAGTGCATCTTCTCGAACATTTCCTCCCGTGCAAGAGAGAGCCTGCAGGCAGATATCGAGTACCTGCACAATGTGCGTATGCGCGATGTTGAAGCCGCACAGCAGAACATCGTTGCGACCATACGCAAGCTGGAGCAGGACGGCATCATCACCATTTCTCACGGTGGTGGCGGCGACGAAGTCATTGCCTGACGGCATGAAGATCGCATAAAGTCAGCGGAGGGATAGCATTGTCAGTATTAAAAAGGAACTCCGTCTGCTTCGGTGGCGGCGTTGATATATCCAACATCATAGAGCTGCCGAAGCCTCCCCGGCAGGCGAGCGCTCCCGCGCAGGAGGAATTCCCCGAGCCGGCGCGCGACCCCGAGCAGGAGCTTCTCGAGGAGAAGCGCAAGCTTGAGCAGCGCATAAGGGAACTCGACGAGCGTGAGCAGAAACTCGCGCAGGAGGAGAAGTCCCTTGAGGACATGAAAACGCGCTGCGTGGAGCAGGGCAAGCAGGTCATCCTTGAAGCGAAGCGCCGCGCGGACGCGCTGGTATCCACCGCGAACGACAACGCAGCGCAGATAATCTCAGACGCCGAGGCAAACCGCGACAGCGTGTTCATCAAGGCGAAGGCTGAGGGCTTCGAGCAGGGGCAGAAAGACGGCAAGGAAGCCTGCCTGGCTGCCGGGCGCGATATCCTTGAAGAGGCGCGCTCCTATGCCGAGAAGATCAATTCCGAAAAGGAACAGCTGTTTGCGGGCTACGAAAAGGAAATTTACGACACCGTGATGGCGATAGCGAAGAAAGTCACGCTGGACAGCATAACGTCAAAGGACAGCGCGGCAGTCAAGCGGCTCATCAAAAAAGCGGCTAAGGAATTCCGCAACAGCGAGCGCATAAAGATAACGCTCAGCGACAACGGCGCCAACGAGGAACTCACCGCGGATTATGAATATCTCAAGGAGCTATGCGGCGGCATTCAGTACGTTGACGTGGAACTCCTGCCGGAAGCGGAACCGGGAACGGTCATCGTGGATAACGGCAGCGAGATAGTGGACGCGGGCATTCAGACCCAGCTGAGAATGATACAGGAACTCGGCAGCGGAAAGTTCAGGGCGCCCGCAAAGAAGAAAAAGTCCCCGGAGCCGGAGGAAGAAGAACCCGACGACGAGGAGACCTGACAGCACAAAACAACCCGACAGCGGAGGAATTTCATGGCACTCGATTTAAAGGGATTCTGCGATGATATAACAAAATATGACACCTTCCGCTATATGGGAAAGATAGAGAAGATAGTCGGCATGACTATCGAAGCGAGCGGTCCGGCGTGCAACATCGGCGACGTCTGCCGTATCTATTCAAAGGATATGCAGAGCTATATCCGCGCGGAGGTAGTGGGCTTCAACAAGAGCAACATTCTGCTGATGCCGTACACCGAGATAGAGGGTATAGGTCCCGGCAGCATAGTGGATTCCACCGGCGACAAGCTGACAGTAAAGGCAGGCCCCGGGCTCATCGGGCGCATCGTTGACGCAGCAGGAATGCCGCTGGACGGCGGCGCAGACCCCGGCTGCACCGACAGCATTTCGATAACCGGCGCGCCTTCCAATCCGTTCAACCGACCCCCGATAAAGGAGCAGATAGAGCTTGGCGTAAAAGCTATCGACGGTCTGCTTACCATGGGCAAGGGTCAGAGAATGGGTATTTTCGCGGGCTCCGGCGTCGGAAAATCCACGCTGATGGGCATGATAGCGCGGAAGGTCAAGGCTGATATCAACGTCATCGCACTGGTAGGCGAGCGAGGCAGAGAGGTGCGCGAGTTCATTGAGCGCGACCTCGGTCCTGAGGGAATGGCGCGCTCCGTGCTGGTGGTGGCTACGTCAGACCAGCCCGCGATGATGAGAAGCAAGTGCCCGCTCACCGCGACGGCTATCGCAGAGTACTTCATGCGGCAGGGGAAAGACGTGCTGCTGATGATGGACAGCCTTACGCGTTACGCTATGGCGCTGCGCGAGGTCGGGCTCTCCACCGGCGAGCCTCCCATTGCGAGGGGCTACACGCCGTCGATTTACAGCAACATGCCCAAGCTGCTGGAGCGCGCGGGGAACTTCCCGGAGGGCTCCATAACCGGCATTTACACCGTGCTCGTTGAGGGCGACGACACCAACGAGCCGATAGCAGATACAGTCCGCGGTATCATCGACGGACACATCATTCTTTCGCGTAAGATAGCGGCGCAGAACCACTACCCCGCGATAGACATTCTGCCCAGCGTCAGCCGACTGATGTCGGAGATAGACACGCCGGAGCACAAGCAGGCGGCAGGCAAGCTGAGAAACCTGCTGTCGCTCTACAATAACAACGCAGACCTTATCTCGATAGGCGCCTACAAGCACGGCACAAATCCCGCGCTTGACGAGGCGATACGCAAGATAGACAGGATAAACGAGTTCCTTATGCAGAGGGTGGAGGAAAGCTACACCCTGGAGGAAACAGTGCAGCTGCTCATCGCGGCTGTTGGCGACGAAGCGTGAGGTGACAGGCATTGAAGAGATTTCAGTTCACTCTGCAGAAGCTTATGGACTTCCGTCAGCAGGAGCTTGACCGACAGAAAAACTCCCTGAGCGCCCTGCAGGCAGACCTGCAGAGAATGCACCAGGAGAAGGAAGAGCTGATACGCCAGGTGGAGCAGTCCAGCGAGGAACTGGACGTTGTGTGCCGTCAGGGCGCGCAGGCTTACGAGATATCCGTCAGAAAGCGCTACATAGTCTCTCTGCAGCAGGAAATACACGCGCATGAGTTCAGCATTTCCATGAAGCAGGAGGAAGTCAACAAGCAGCTCGGCGTCGTGGTGGAAGCCACAAAGGACGTCCGCACCCTCGAAAAGCTTGAGGAAAAGCAGCTTGAAGAGTACAAGGCGGCTGCCACAAAGGAAAACGAGCAGTTCATAGAGGAGTTCGTTTCGGGGCAGTCAATAAGAAAGGCGCAGAGCCAGGGCGCATAATTTTGCATATCCGGGAGAAATCCCTGATATATACTATATTAATTAAGGAGGTGAGTAAATGGCAGTAGCATTCAGCACAGGAGGTTCGGGGTACACCCGCAGCGACTTCATGATATCCGACGCGGCGTTACCGCAGAGGGTGGAGGAAGCGGCGCAGGCAGACCAGTCCGATAAATTCTCGCAGGTGCTGAGCGGTATCGGCGGAAAGAACGACGCCCCCAGGGACGCTGCTAAGGTCGTGGAGAAATTCACGGAGAGCAACGGTCATGTGGACGTGCAGAAGCTTGCAAAGGCAGTGGCTGACGGCGAAGTAAAGCTGGAGGATATCCCTGAGGAACTTCTCACGCAGGAGTTGTTCACGGAACTCGTGCAGCTGGTCAAAGTCCCCGAAAAGGAGGACGGAGAGCCCACCAGGGAAGCGGCGCAGGAAGCCATGGCTGAACTCGCAGCGCTTTTCACGGCGCAGCAGACAGTCCAGCCGGAAAACGTGAGCGACAAGAGCGCGGAGCTTTCAGAGCTTTCGCAGCCGGCGGCAGAGGCAGTGCAGGCGCCCGGGGTAACCCAGGAGCAGCCCGCAGAAACGCAGACCGAAGCAGTCGCCGAGGTAACCCCGCAGGTGGCCGCAGAGGAAGCGCAGCCGGTTCAGACAGTGGAGCAGCCGAAGTCCCAGAAGCCCGCAGAGAACGCCGGGCAGACCGCGCCCGTTCAGACGGAGGAAGTCCCGCAGCAGGCAGTCAGGGCTGAGAGCGAGAGCGCACCGCAGCAGGACGGGGACAGCGCACAGCTTTCCGGACAGCCGCAGGAAGTTAAGCAGCCGGTCGCAGAGGAGCCAGTCCGCAGCGACATCACTGATTTCACAGTGAGAACGGCAGAGCCGAAGCCCCAGCAGACCGAAAACGCAGAACCGCAGCAGGAAGCGCCGGTGTTCACCGCAGAACACACGCAGCGCAGCAGGGTGGTTTCCAAATCCGACGAGTTCGAGATGATACGCGGGAACTCAGACAGCACAAAGGCCGATTCAGTTCAGACACAGCCGCAGACAGCGCAGCCGGAAGCCCCGGTGGTATTCGCAAGGGCAGACAGCGGGGAAGTCCAGGTGAAGCCGGCTGAGGTGGTGAAGCAGGTCGCAGACAGGCTCATCGAGCGCGCTTCTGATTTAAAGGAGGGCGAAACGGAGTACACCGTGACGCTTGAACCGCAGGATCTCGGCAGGATAACCGTGAGAATGACAAAGACCGCGGACGGCGCAGTTTCAGTTTCCATCGCAGCGGAGAATTCCAGGACGCTCCGCATAATCGAGGAGAACGGCGCACATATCCAGGACAGTCTGAAGCAGAACGGAGTTCAGCTGGAGAACTGGCAGACAGTCAGCGAGAGCCGACAGGACATGCACGCTGAGGATTACCAGAGCAGCAGCAGGAATCCCTATCAGGAACGCGAAAGCAACAAGCAGGAGGACGACTCCGACGACAAGAGCTTCGCAGAAATAATCGCTTCGATGTAAGCGGAGAAAGGAGAACAGATGGCAGACACATCAAGGGTACTTTCCTCGTCAGAGCAGATACAGGCCAACTACGAGAAGTACAAGAGCAAGTTCAAGGACTCCACAGAGGAGATGGTCTCTTCGGATACGTTCCTGAGCCTTCTGGTCGCTGAAATGACGAACCAGGACCCCATGGAACCCACTTCCAACACAGAGTTCGTCACCCAGATGGCGCAGTTCACTTCGCTGCAGTACTCCAAGGATTCCGCGACTTATTCCATGTCAAACTATGCGTCAAGCCTGGTGGGAAAGACGGTTACGGCTTCCAAGATGGACGGCAGCAAGCAGGTCACAAAGACCGGCGTTGTCGAATCCGTGATGAAGTCCGGCAAGACCTACATGCTCAAGATAGACGGAGTTAGCTTCGATATCTCGAACGTAACTTCCATCGGCACCACGTCTGACAGCAGCATGGGGACGTCTTCCGGCAGCTCGCTCGGTGAGCTTATCGCAAAGGCTTCAATGATGATAGGCATGGCAGCAACGGTAAACCCCGGCGTTGAGGGCGGTTCGCTCCTCGATTCGGGAATAATCACATCTATCCAGGTCAAGGACGGCCAGGTAAGAGTTATCATCAACGACAAGGGCTATCTTCTCGACGATATCGTTGAGGTCGCATATCCCACCGTCGATAACGGTGATAAAGACGATTCCAACAAAACTGAGGACACCACGGATAAGCCTGACGACGCCGCAGACAAGGCAGAAAACGCAGCCGGCAGCACCGAAACACAGCTGGCAGACACCGGCGAAAAGGCGGTGGAGAATGCAGCGGCGGCAAGCTACGCAGCGGCTTCCGGCATCATAGAGGACGTTGAGGAGGTCACCGGGGAGGTAACTCCGGACGCTATAGTCAGCGAGGATATCAGGGATCTGGAGGACTTTGTATAAAGAGCATGGAGGCTTGAAATGCTGATAAGCGAGTATCTGGCGCTCCGCAATCAGATCAGCGTAACCACAGGCAACACGGCAGTACGCACCGGGGAGAGCACCGCAAAGGACGCGGTACAGAACGGCTCTGGTACATTCGCACAGGCGCTGCAGGAAAAACTCGGGGAAAAGCACGGCGTGGAATTTTCAAAGCACGCGATGCAGCGAGTTGAAGAGCGCAGCATAGACCTTTCCGAAAACGACACTCTCGACCGTCTGAATCGCGGCGTGGAGCTGGCGGCAGGCAAGGGCAGCAGTGAAACGCTGGTTCTTGTGGGAAGAAACGCTTTCGTTGTGAGCGTAAAGAACAACAAGGTGATAACGACCCTCTCAGACAACGAGCTGCAGGGCAACGTGTTCACAAACATCGACTCTACCGTTATAGTATGAACGGACCTGAATGGAATTCATGCCCCGGCTGCGACTGAGACGGGGCGGCGGCAGAGTTCAAATTTAAATTCTGGAGGTCAATCAGATGGTTAAATCCCTTTACACCGGCGTATCCGGTATGAAAACCCACCAGCAGAAGATGGACGTGATCGGCAACAACATCGCCAACGTAAACACCACAGGCTACAAGACCAATGTTGTTACCTTTGCGGACGTATACTATCAGACCAAGAAGAGCCCGTCCGGTGCTTCCACCACCAAGGGCGGCATTAACCCGATACAGGTCGGCTACGGCGTTAAGCTGAATTCCACAACGCCCAACATGACCCAGTCCGGCTTCACATTTTCCGACAGCATATATGATATGGCTATCGACGGCGAGGGCTTCTTCCAGGTAATGGACGCGGCAGGAAATACCCTCTACACAAGAGCGGGTATCTTCAATGTCGATGAGGAGGGCAACCTCGTTAACGCTTCCGGCTACAAGGTGCTGGGCGTTTCCGGCGATTTCGACGGACAGCCCGCAGGCAGCCAGCCCATCAAGATATCCATTCCCGCGACGGACGCAAAGTGCTCCAGCGCCACAAAGACCATCAACGGCTGCGATGTGACGATTTCCGTTTCAGACCCGTCGGATAACACGGATATGTCCGTTACCTTCAACCAGGCGGAATACCCGTTCGCTACGTATTCTTCCGGCGTGCTGAACCTCTTCTTCGACAAGGAGCAGCAGTTCGACTCCGCCCAGGCTTTCGAGGACGAGATTGCAAAGTGCCTGCAGGCAGGCGGCGTCACACTGCCGGACGATGTTTCCATCAAGTTCAGCTTTGATAACCTGCCTGCCTCCACCACATCCGAGGTGGCAAAGGCAAAGGTAGACAGCTGGACCCACAACCTCGACCAGGCAAGCGTTGAGGCGCGTGCAGACGTTACCGCAGGCGGCGCGGCAACCAAAACATATGCGACCATCGCATTTGCGACAAGCAACGCGAACAATGCAAACGCATACAACAGCGCTGCCATCAACATTTCCAAGGGAGCCGACACCACCGCGTCCTATGACGCAGGCGCAAACGCATGGACCATCACACTTACCGATAGCACAAGACAGTCCGATATCACACAGGCGATAAAGACCGCTGTAGAGACCGCAAAGGCTGCCGACACCACAGGCGCCCTCGCAGGACTCAACCTTTCCGTTACCAAGTTTGAGGTTCCTGCGGGCACCCTTGATACTGCGCTCACAGGCTGGGGTACAACCCTTAACCTCGTAAACACTGACCCGGTAGTTACCAATATCAGCGCAACTGCAAGCCAGCCCGGCGCATTCGCCAACAACTACAAGGTTGTGTTCAAGTACGTTTCCAACTACGACGCCCCCACCGCACAGTGGGACGACAACACCCTGACTATCGGCGTAACAAACAAGACTTATGCGGACGACGCGGCATTCCTGGCTGATATCAACGCGGCTGTTGCTGCGGCTGCAGGCGGAAATGAAAAGAAGCTGTTCACATTCGACACAGGCAGCTTCGTCGGCGCGGCTGCGATGACCCCCGGTCAGAGAAAGACGCTGTTCGGCTCCAATCCGTCACTCTCCTTCGGCGATGGCGCGGACAGCTTCTACACCACAGTTGCAAAGTCCCTGTCCACATTCAACCTGACAGACGGACGCAAGGGCGCCGAGCAGAGCTACAAGGACCTGGATAACGTCACAGTACAGCAGGACGGCACCATCATCGGCTACCACGCAGTTCACGGTTACATGAACCTCGGCCGTATCGACATCGCGACATTCGATAACCCCAACGGTCTTACCGCAATGGGAGGCACCCTGTTCGCAGAGAGCGTTGCTTCCGGTCAGCCCAAGCTTGCTATTGCCGGTCAGGACGGCGCAGGCGAGGTGGTTTCCGGCGCACTGGAGATGTCAAACGTTGACCTCGCGCAGGAATTCACCGACATGATCACCACACAGAGAGGCTACCAGGCAAACTCAAGAGTTATCACAACTTCTGATACCATGCTTGAGGAACTTCTCTCGCTCAAGAGATAACTGAATGAATAACACCTCCCCCGTTCAGGGGACGGGGGAGGATATGTTATAGAGGTATTATATGATATTCCTAACAAAGCTTGACGGAAAGGAATTCCTGCTCAACGAGCTGATGATCGAATCCGTCACTGAAACTCCGGATACAGTCATAGTGCTGTCAAACGGGCATTCCTACATCGTGCGCGAAAGCATGAAGGAGCTTCAGAACAAAATTCTCGAATACAACAGGCGGCGCCGACGCTTTGGCAGAAAGGCCGAGGCACAGACCAGGGAGCCTTTGACATAACAAACGGCAGGAAGCTGCATAAATCTGAATACAAGGGCAGTCAGACCTGCCCGTGAAAAGGAAGGGATTCTTTTTGAATATCACGATAATTATAGGCTGGGTCATTGCCTTCGGCATGGTCGTTTTCGGTATCTTCCAGGGTGGCCAGATAGACTGGTTCATCGACCCTCCGTCGCTTGCCATCACCATCGGCGGTACTATAGGCTGCCTTATCGGTTCCTACCCGCTGAGCTATCTGGCAGGAGTTCCCAAGCGCCTCAAGCTGGTGTTCATGCCGAAGAAGCACGACCCCGTGAAGTACATCGACGAGATCGTTGAATACGCAAAGATCGCAAGAGGCCGCGGTCTGCTCGCCCTCGAAGAGAGCGCAAACCAGTGCCAGGATCAGTTCATGAAATCCGCGCTGATGCTCATCGTTGACGCAAACGACACCGCAAAGGTACGCGGAATGCTGGACGACGCCATCAGCTTCATGTGCGAGCGCCACGATAACGGACGCGCGTTCTTCGAAAGAGGCGTTGCGGTATTCCCGGCGTTCGGTATGCTGGGTACCGTTGTTGGTCTGGTTAACATGCTGAACACCATGGGCACCAACCCTGACGGACTGGCAAGTGGTATGGCAACGGCGCTGGTCACGACGTTCTACGGCTCGCTGTTCGCGAACGTACTGTTCAACCCTATGGCGAGCGCGCTGCAGAATGCGCATAACGATGAACTACTGTGCATGCAGATCATCGAAGAGGGCGTTCTGGCGATAGCAGACGGCTCCAACCCGCGCTACATACAGGAAAAACTGGAGTTCATGCTGCCGTCCTCAAAGAAGCGTTCCGGCAAGACCGGCGGCTGATAATGTGATTTGACAGAAAAGTTACATTTTTTGATGAAAAAAAGTCAAAAAGTATTTGCAATTTCAGCAGATTTATGCTACAATAATATATTGGCAGGGTAATGTGCAGAACCCGCCAGGTTGGTGCACATCTGAGAATTATATCGCAGGGGAGGAACATCAGTGGCTAAGATCGAAAAAAAGGCAAAGGAAGACCACAGTAACGACTGGTTGTCCACATACGGCGACATGGTGACGCTTCTGCTGACGTTCTTCGTATTGCTGTATGCTTCCTCATCGCAGGACGATCAGAAGTTCCAGTACATATACCAGGCGTTCACGTCACACGGCAAGTATTTAAATGAGTATGTTGATTCGCCAAACCCCAGCCCCGACGAGGGAGAGGGCACGGTCAGCGAAAAGCCGGAAAGCAACGGCGGTCAGGGAAATCTGCCCCAGAGCTTCGACCAGCTTTATCACTACATTTCGCAGTATGTTTCAGATAACAATCTGGAGCAGTCCGTTTCGCTGGAGAGCGGACCGGCGCACCTGAGCATCAGGTTTGACAACAACGTGTTCTTTGAGCCGAACAGCGCGGTGCTCACCCAGGAGGGAAAAAACCTTCTGGACGGCATAGGTCCCGGCATAAAGGCAGTGGAGGCTTCCATAAAGACCTGCACGATAAACGGCCACACAGCAAAGGCTATCTCAGAGGTCAACGACTGGGACCTGTCCTCCGGGCGAGCAGTGAGCGTGGTAAAGTACCTGGACTATAGAAAGGTGCTTGAAACAGAGCAGTTCCGTACAAAGGGCAGCGGTTATGCCGAGCCTATCGCAGACAACAGCACCCCCGAGGGAATGGCGCAGAACAGACGCGTCGAGATGGTGCTGCTGAGATCCGACGTCGATCCCACCGATCCTGAAGTAGTGAAGGATATCCTGAAGATCGACTACGGCATAGACCTCGACAACTTCGACCCGGACGGCAATAACAGTGGCAACACCGACAAGGTGCCCAACGATTACGCCCAGTCGATAATCGATTCGCTCGATCAGAAGTACCCGGACATCGGCAGCGGACTTACCGCAGGACCCACGATACCCGGAGATTACGATACATTTGCGGCAGATGTCGGAACTGACTCCGACAGCGCGGCTGAGGACTCTGCTGCAGACGCTGACAGCACATCGGAGTGATCTGGAGCGGTCGTGCAAGGCTGAGTTAATTCAGGGGGGATACAGATGGCTGACGTCCTGACGCAGGCGCAGATAGATGAAATGCTTAAAAACGTTGCCGCAGGCGCAGTTCCTGTGGTTTCGCAGCAAGAAACACAAAAGATAAAGGAGTACGACTTCCGTGCCCCGAAGAAATTCACGAAAGAGCAGATAAAGGTGCTCGACGGCATCTTTGAGAGCTATGCAAGGCTGCTTTCCTCGTATCTGACGGGGCTGCTGCGGCTTTACTGCCGCGTTTCACTCGTGAATATCGAGGAGCAGCGGTACAGCGAGTTCAACAACGCGCTGCCGGATTACGTGCTCATGGGCATGGTGGATATGGGCATAAAGAACGAAGAGGTGAGCGAGACCACCGTCATCGTTCAGATATCCAACACCATCACGTTCACGATGATAGACCGACTGCTTGGCGGCAGGGGTGAGTTCCGCGATGTCAACCGCGACTTCACCGAGATAGAAATAACCATCATGACGGACGTCATGAGTTCCATGGCAGGGCTTCTTTATGAGCCGTGGGCTGCTCATATCGAGCTGGAGCCGAAGCTCATCGGCATCGAGACTAACTCGCGAGTGGTGCAGACCATCGGCCATGAGGACACGGTAATAATCGTAGCGCTGGAGGTCGAGATAAACGGCGCGAAGTCCATAATCTCCGTGTGCATACCCGCGATAAACCTTGATGAGATAATGAGCAAGTTCATCTCACGCTACAATGTCTCAAGAAGAAAGCTCGACGCCGGCCGCGAGGCAGAGCGCCGCGACAATATCATGACAGGCATCAGCGGCACAGACCTTAACATAACGGCAGTGCTGGGGGAGATAAACCTTGATCTGTACGAGGTGCTGACGCTGCAGGTGAACGACGTTATCCCGCTTGGCAAGAGCATTTCAAGCAGCGTCGAAGTCAAGATAGGCAACAAGCCCTGGTGCACGGGCAAGCTTGGTACCTACAACAATAAAAAGGCTGTAATGATAGATAATTTTATAGAGAATTGAGGTAAAAAGTTCGATGGCTAATGAAAAGGATGCAAACGTTGAATTCAGCTCATATGAAATAGACGCGGTCGGCGAGATACTCAACATAAGCATGGGCGCGGCTGCAACCGCAGTTTCTGAGTTGCTCAACGCAAAGGTCTGGATCACGACACCACAGGTGAGTGTGGTCAAGGCTGCCGACCTTAACTACGACCGTCTTGAGCCTGCGATCTGCGTAAAGATCGTGTATGTTTCCGGTATCTCCGGTCAGAACATGATGGTGCTCAAGCAGGACGACGTTCAGCTCATACTCAACCAGCTGATGGGCAACCCGCTGGTGGTTTCTCCGGATTTTGAGTTCGACGAGATGAACATAAGCGCCGTTTCCGAGGTCATGAACCAGATGATGGGTGCTTCTGCGACTGCACTCTCCGATCTGCTGGGCATCTCCGTGGATATTTCCACCCCCACGCCCTACCTGATCGAGCAGACGAACTTCTGCAAGCTGGCAGAGCTCGACCCCGAGCAGACCATCGTCGCAGTTACATTCAACCTTTCTGTTGACGGCGTAATGAACAGTGAGTTCATGTCCGTCATGTCGGTGGACCTCGCAAAGTCCCTTTCCGGCAAGATGATAGAGAAGTTCAACGGCGATGCAGCCGACGCAGAGCGCCACATCCAGAGCGCCCCTGCGCAGGCTCCCGCGGCAGCTGCGGCTACAGCAGCACCCGCTCCCGCGCCTGCTCCAGCTGCTCCGGCAGCCGCTTCAGCCGCTGCAGCGCCGGCTCCCGCACCCGCTGCTCCCCAGCAGCCCGCCCCCGGAGGGTACCAGTATCCCCCGCAGGGTCAGCCGCAGGCAGCATATCCGGGTTACGGCTACGGTGGACAGTATGCGGCTTACGGCGCGTACCCCCCGCCCGCTCCCCCCGTCAATATCCAGAACGCGCAGCTGCACCAGTTCGACGCAATGGATCTTGGGATCCCCGCAGACCAGAAGGATAACCTCAAGCTGCTGATGGGCGTTCCGTTGGAGATCTCCGTCGAGATAGGCACGGCAAAGCGCAAGGTAAAGGATATCCTGGAGTTCCAGCAGGGCACGATCATCGAACTCGAGCGTCAGGCAGGCGCGCCTGTTGATGTTGTCGTCAACGGAAACCTCATCGCACGCGGCGACGTCGTGGTCATCGACGATAATTTCGCAGTCCGCATCACCGAGATAGTCAAGTCCAATTTCATGGACAGCCTCGGCAAGGAATGATCTGATATTACAACGAATAAAACTACAATAAACCAAGGAGATTTTTTGTAATGGATAAGAAGATTTTACTGGTAGACGACGCAGCTTTCATGAGAATGCTCATCAAGGATGCCCTGACCAAGAACGGCTACACCAATATCCTTGAAGCAGCCGACGGTCAGATCGCATGCGATGTGTATGCAGCAGAAAAGCCCGACCTTGTTATCATGGATATCACCATGCCTAACAAGACCGGTATCGAGGCGCTCAAGGACATCAAGGGCATGGATCCGATGGCAAAGGTAGTTATGTGCTCCGCTATGGGTCAGGAAGCAATGGTCGTTGAGGCTATCAAGCTGGGCGCGCTCGACTTTATCGTAAAGCCTTTCAAGCCCGACAGAATTTTACAGACCGTTAAGAAGGTCCTCGGCTGATCTCTGCGGATACATAGCAGAACCGGCTGCGCAGATGCAGGACGGTCATGTCAGCGGGGCTGGGCTTCGCGGAGCATTTTTCAGCCGTACTGTTCAAGCCGCCGGTTTGATGGTGCGGCTGTTTTAGTTGGCAGTATCACCCGGAAAATACAGGAGGTCAGGCAGTGGAATATTTTCAGATGATAATGGCGCTGCTGGGCGTCCTGGCGCTGGTTTTCCTGCTGTTCTGGGGAATGAAGAAGCTCAACAGGCGGGTGGTCCTCAGCGACAGCAAGAACATGAAGATACTTGAGCGCATTAATCTCGGTCCGGACAAGATGCTGCTGCTCGTCAGCGTATGCGGAAAATGCATGGTGCTGGGAGTCACCAACGGCAGGGTGGAGAAAGTCCACGAGCTGGAGGAAACGGAAGAGCAGCTCCTCGCGAAAAAGGACGACAACGGGGGCAACCCAACGTTCAGGGAAAGCTTCAAGACAGTATTCAGGGACATGATGAACAAAAAGTGATCGGAGGCGGCAGCGTGTTTAAACAGTATCAGCTGACGAAAGAGAATAAGCGGCTTTTGCTGAAATTTGCGGTATCGCTGCTGGCGACGGTGCTGCTGACAGTCATGCTGTGCACCCTGTCCGCATTCGCGGAGGGCGCGCAGGCTGCTGCAGAAGCTGCGCCTGCGGTAACGCAGCAGGCTTCCGCGGCGACTGGTGAAACCCCGACCGAAACGGACAAGCAGCCCGGGGATTACCTCGACACCGACCCGACTTACGTTGACGAGGACGCAGGCTCCACGGTGATACAGGAACTCATCGGTGTGGACGCTTCGCAGCCGCTGGAGATAATCATTCTGCTGACGCTCATCGCGCTGGCTCCGTCGTTGCTGATAATGATGACCTGCTTCACCAGGATAGTCATTGTCCTCGGCTTCCTCAGGACTGCGATGCAGACCCAGAGCGCGCCCCCTAACATGGTCGTGACGGGCATGGCGCTGTTCCTGACGCTGTTCATTATGGCGCCGGTGTTCTCGGAGATAAACGAGGTGGCTTACCAGCCCTACGTCAGCGAGGAACTCACCACGCAGGAGGCGCTTGAGGCAGCTTCCGTGCCGCTGAAGAAATTCATGCTCAAGCAGACCAGCAACGACGATCTGCAGTTTTTCCTCGACCTGTCAAAGACGGAGACCCCGGACGAGATAACCGAGGAATACCTCGAAAACGACCTCAGCCTGACGGTCATCGTGCCGTCGTTCATGATAAGCGAGCTAAAACGCGCGTTCCAGATGGGATTTCTGATATTCCTGCCATTTCTGGTGATAGACCTCGTTGTCGGCAGTACGCTCATGTCAATGGGTATGATGATGCTGCCCCCGGCGATGATATCAATGCCGTTCAAGATACTCGTTTTCGTGCTTGCCGACGGGTGGAACCTACTGATAGGCTCCGTTGTCGCAAGCTACAACCTATAGCATACGAAGGGTGGTGTGACAAATGACGCAGGACGATATGATGGAAGTTTTCCTTGAGGCGATAATGCTTGCATTCAAGCTGGCTGTTCCTGTTCTCCTGATCGCGATGATAGTGGGTCTGGTGATAGCGATACTGCAGGCGGCAACGCAGGTGCATGAACAGACGCTTTCATTCGCGCCGAAAGCGGTGGCAGTCGGTCTGGCGCTGTTTATCCTCGCACCCTGGATGACCTCTGAATGCATCGACTTCGTGAACTTCATCTTCGAGAAGGTCGCAGCAGTGCCGATAACGTAAGGCGGCGCCATGTCAGAGATCTGGAGTATAATTCAGAATAATTTCGTTATCGTGATCATGGTGCTGGCAAGAGTCAGCGGCATATTCACGTTCAACCCTATCTTTTCCAGGAACGGCGTTCCCAACATGGTCAAGGCAGGGCTTTCGCTGATGATGGCGGTAGTCATCGCCACCGCGGGGAATTACGAATACACGCTGCCGACCGGGGTGCTTCCGTTTGCGATGGATATTGCAAAGGAACTTCTGGTGGGCTTCACGCTGGGATTTTTCGTGAACCTCATGCTGCAGATATTCACCTACGCCGGCGAGGTGTCGGATTTCCAGATAGGCTTTTCCATGTCGAAGAGCTACGACCCGACATTCGGCACCACCAGCCTTATCACGCAGTATTACAGCTGGTGGTTCATGCTGTATTTCTTCCTGGTGGGGGGACATCTGTCCTACATAAAGCTGTTCGCGGTGTCCTATGAAACGATACCGATAGGGTTCAGCGATTTCAACATCAACTTTGCGTACCTCATCGTGCAGTACTTTGAAACGGTGATAACGCTGGGGCTTAAACTCGCGATGCCTGTCATGGCAGCCGAACTCGTGACGGAATTCTGCATAGGCGTGCTGATGAAAGCGGTGCCGTCGATACACGTGTTCGTGCTGAATGTGCAGATAAAGATGATGGTCGGCTTCGTGGTGCTGGCTGCAAGCTGCTCCATGACTGCGGGCTTCATGCAGGATATAATGGACCTGCTCTTCACCAACCTCAACGGGCTGCTGGGGCAGATGGCCGCAACGACCTAGCCGCTGAAAGGGTGGGACTATGGCAGGAGAAGAAAAAACCGAAAAAGCCACCCCGAAAAAGCGCCGGGACCAGCGCAAGGAGGGCAACGTCCTCCAGAGCAAGGAGATAGTCACTGCGGCTTCCGTGCTGGGTATCTTCGCTTCAATGCGGCTGCTCATCGGGCTTATCACAAAGTCGCTGCTGGAGTATTCAGGCTCGGTGTTTGAGCACATCGGGCAGACCACGGTGAGCACTGATACGATAATGTCGATATTCGTGGACGTTATCACAGTTGTGGCGATATGCACGGGTCCGATATGCCTTATCGCGATATTCCTGGGGATAATCCCCACGGTGGCGCAGACCAGGGGACTTTTCACGATGAAAGCGCTCAAGCCGAAATTCTCGCGGCTGAACCCGCTTTCGGGCATAAAAAAGCTGTTCTCGCTGCAGTCCATCGTCAGCATACTCAAGGGACTTATCGAGGTCGTCATAATCAGCGTAGTTATCTACAATGAGATACGCGACAGAATGCCGAAGTTAATCGCGCTGATGAATGCCGGCGTCATGCAGGGCGTGACTTACGCGGCGCTGACGATATTCGACTTGGTGATGCTGATATGCATAATGCTGGTGTTCGTTGCGGCTGCGGATTTCCTGTTCCAGTGGTGGCAGTTTGAGAAGAAGCTCAAGATGTCCAAGCAGGAGGTCAAGGAAGAGTTCAAGCAGATGGAAGGCGACCCCCAGATAAAGGGCAAGATAAAGCAGCGGCAGCAGCAGATGGCGCAGATGCGCATGATGCAGGAAGTCCCGCAGGCGGACGTTATCGTCAGAAACCCTACGCACTTCGCAGTGGCGCTGAAATACGACCAGGATAAGAACAACGCGCCCCAGGTGGTGGCAAAAGGAAAAGACTACCTGGCGCTGAAAATAGTACAGATAGCCGAAGAAAACGGCGTAATGACCATAGAAAATCCCCCGCTGGCACGTTCGCTGTACAGCATGGTGGATATAGGCAGGGAAATCCCTGCGGAGCTTTATAACGCAGTCGCAGAGGTGCTGACGGTGGTCTACCGCGAGAAGCACAAGACGCTGCACGCGTGATTTTTCGACACTTTCAGTATAATTTAGATATAATATTACAGAAAGGAGATGGGCGGTATAGTACGTAAGATACTGAACAATTCGTTTGTTCTGTTCGTAATATTCATCGTTATCGCGATAATCATTCCGCTTCCCAGCTGGCTGCTGGACTTCCTTATACTGCTGAATATCTCCCTCAGCCTTATTATCCTTGTCATGACCATGTTCATCAAGGAAGCGCTGGAGTTCTCAGTTTTCCCGACTGTTCTGCTGCTGACTACGGTTCTGCGACTGTCGCTGAACGTTTCCACCACCCGTGGAATTCTTTCCAGCGGCTACGCGGGCAACGTCATCGCGGCGTTCGGTAACTTCGTAATGGGGGGCGACGCGATAGTCGGCTTCCTGATATTCATAATCATCGTATTGGTTAACTTCATCGTCATCACCAAGGGCTCCGAGCGAGTATCCGAGGTCGCTGCGAGATTCACCCTGGACGCGATGCCCGGTAAACAGATGGCTATCGACGCCGACCTCAACGCCGGCATAATCAACGAGGAAGAAGCCAAAAGGCGCCGTAACAATATTCAGCGCGAGGCTGACTTCTACGGTTCCATGGACGGTGCCACGAAGTTCGTAAAGGGCGACGCGATAATGTCCATCGTCACCACGCTTGTCAACCTCATCGGCGGCGTCATCATCGGAATGGTGCGCGGCGGCGGTGATTTCAACACTATACTCAACACCTATTCGCTGGCGACGGTCGGCGACGGTCTGTGCTCGCAGATACCCGCATTGCTTATCTCCGTTGCGACAGGTATGATAGTTACCCGCGCCGCAAGCGAGGACAGCCTTGTCAACGATATCAAGAGCCAGTTCACCGCGCAGCCTTTCGTGCTGATGATAGCCGGTATCGTCATGGTAGTCATGATGGTTATTCCGGGCTTCCCGACGGTGGTCTGCCTTATTCTCGGCGTGCTGCTGATACTGGGCGCAGTCCTGCTCAACCGCAACAAGAAGAAAATGGCAGAGATGGAGCTCGCGCAGCGCAAAAAGGCAGAAGAAAAGGAAATGGAAAAGCTCCCTGCCGACAACGATTATTACCGCGACATCGACAACGTGTTCAAACTGCTGAACGTCGAGCCCATCGAGATGGAATTCGGCTACAGCCTGCTGCGGCTTGTCGATGAGAAATCCGGCGGTAACTTCATCGAGCGCGTGGTCATATTCCGAAAGCAGTTCGCGCTTGATATGGGTATGGTCATTCCCTCCGTGAGAATGACGGATAACCCGGAGATAAACCCGAACATGTACATCATCAAGATAAAGGGCGAGGAAGTTGCCCGGGGTGAGATACTTGTTGACCACTACCTCGCGCTGGACAGCGGCGACGTCACCCAGCAGATAGAGGGTATCGACACGGTGGAGCCTGCATTCGGGCTGCCCGCGAAGTGGATATCCGAGGACAAGAAGATAATGGCGGACGTGGCAGGCTACACGCTCATCGACCCGGTTTCCGTCATGATAACGCACTGGTCGGAGATAATGAAGCGCTATGCGTACGAGCTTCTTTCCCGCCAGGATGTAAACACCATGCTGGACAACATCAAAAAGACCAACCCCATCGTGGTGGACGACCTTATACCGAAAGTTATATCTGTCGGCTATCTGCAGAAAATTCTCGCGAACCTTCTCAAGGAAGGCATACCGATACGCGACCTGGAAACCATTCTGGAGACCATCGGCGACCACGCGAACGTCCTCAAGGACACCGACATCATCACGGAATATGTGCGGCAGTCGCTCAAGCGCACCATCACGCACCGCTTCTCCGAGGCGAATTCCCTGCGTGTGATCACGCTGGATACGCAGATAGAGGACATGATAGTGAGCTCCGTCAAGAAATCCGACCAGGGAAGCTACCTTGCGATGGCTCCCGACCTGATACAGCGGATTGTCGCGGCGTCCAACCAGGAGATAGACAAGATAAAGGACGTTATACCAACTGTAATAATCCTGACTTCTCCGGTGGTGAGAATTTACTACAAGAAGCTCACCGAGCAGTTCATTCCGAACATCACGGTGCTCTCCTACAGCGAGATAGACTCCACCGCGCAGATACAGGCGATAGGCAACATTTCGCTTGGCTCGCCCGCGCAGAGAACTGCTCCCATGGGACAGCCCGCGGCAGCGCACTGATCTGCGGTGCGCCCTGCCGACCCGCATAACTCAGACTGCACCCGGAAGGAGGGATAAGCATGGAAAGCAGCAATGCAGCGCTCCTGGAGGATTACGCCATGAGCCGCAGCGAGGCAGTCCGCAATGAGATAGTGCTGAAAAATCTCGGGCTGGTGCGTGCATGCGTTTTTTCCCTGCGGAATACCTTCATAAAGTACGGCGACGTTGACGACGTGGTCAACGAGGGCGTCATCGCCCTCATGGACGCGATAGAGAGTTTCGACCCCACAAAGGGCGCAAAGTTCGAAACCTACGCCTCGCTGAAAATACGCGGCGCGGTCATCGATTATGTCCGGAAACAGGATTGGGTGCCAAGACCTGTAAGAAAATTTGCCCGCGACCTTGACAAGGCGAACAGTATATTGTATAATCAATATAATAGGGCGCCGACAAACGGCGAACTTGCAGATTACCTCGGGATAAGCGAGGAAAAGCTGCTCAAGGGCATGGCAGACGCCTCCAATGCGGTCACGCTTTCCTTTGAGGAGCTTCTGTACGAGGATAATTTCGGGGATTCCGCTTCGGAGGACGACAGCACGGATTCACGGCTGCTGCGGCAGGAGCTGCGCGAGGTCACTGCGGGTGCGATAGCTTCCCTTAAGGAGAAGGAGCGCCAGGTGATCACGCTGTACTATTACAAGAGCATGAAGTATTCCGACATCGCGAAAGTCATCGGCGTGTCGGAATCCCGAGTGTGCCAGATAAACACAAAAGCGATGCTGGCGCTGAAAGCAGCGCTGGAGCCTTACATCAGGGGGAATTCCCCGGAGAAGGAGGAACAGGCTTGAACAGAGGATACTACTACGCCTGCAACGGCATGATAATGAACCAGCGCAAGCTGGACTGCATCGGCAACAATCTCACGAACGTTTCCACTGCCGGTTACAAGCGCGATACGATAATCACCAACAGGTTTCAGGAGCAGATGATACTCGTCAAGCACCGTGAGGAGCTTTCCGGTACGTTTGCGCAGACCTATGTGGATACTTCCTACACCGACCTCGGGCAGGGCACGTTTGAGTACACCGAGTCGCCGTTCGATGTTGCGATAAACGGCGACGTTTACTTCAACATTGCGGGCTATAACGGCGAGAATATGCTCACCAGAAACGGTCAGTGGGAGCTTGACGAAGAGGGCTACCTGTGCCTTTCCAATTCCGGCAGGATACTGGGCGAGAACGGCGAGATATACCTCGGCAACAAGGATTTCGTCATAGACAACGACGGCGCCATCTATCAGGACGGTGAACTCGTGGACAGGCTGCGCCTTTCCTACATCGACCCCGAGGGGAATGTTGACAAGTTCGGCGCGAATATGTTCACTTCCGTTCAGGCAGGCGATGTTCCCGAGGGGACGAGGTTTGAGATAATCCAGGGCGCGTATGAGCGCTCCAATATCGACGTCAACTATGAGATGACCATGATGATGAACGCGAACCGTATCTACGAGGCTTCAAGTTCGCTCGCGAAGCTGCTCGACAGCATGAACCAGAAGTCCAGTTCGATTTGCAAGATCTGAGGAGAATAAGCCATGAATATATCGTTCCACACCGGAAAAACAGCGATGATCGAGCAGGCAAAGGCTCTTAACGTATACGGCAACAACATCGCGAATGTGAATACATACGGCTACCAGACGATACGCCCGTCTTTCGCGGACTGCCTGTATTCCACCCAGCGCGCCACCGAAGAGGACTGGCAGACGGGTCACGGCGCATATGTCCAGAAAACCGACGTCATGTTCGACGAGAGCTCTTTCTATTACACCGAGCGCCCGCTGGATTACGCGCTGCCCAACGAGGGATTCTTTGCCGTTGAGGACCGTTACGGCGACGTCAACTACACCCGCGACGGCGCGTTTGCCATGACACAGGCCGACACCGGCGAGTGGTACCTGGTCTCCGGCAGCGGCGAATATGTGCTGGATTACGACAAGAACCGCATAGTGGTACCGTTCGACGCGGACGGCGCTGCACCTGACTATCAGGCGCTCAGCGACATGATAGGCGTGTTCAGGTTCGATAATGTATACGGTATCGAGGCAGCGGCGACCAACCGCTACACCGAAACCGCAAGGAGCGGCGCAGCGACTGCCGACACCACCGCTGAAAAGCTGCAGGGCGTTCTCATCACGTCAAACGTGAACCTCGCCGACCAGATGGTCAAGCTCATCGAGACCCAGCGCGCATACCAGCTCAGCTCAAGGGTAGTCACCACCTCTGACGAATTTTCAAGGCTGGCAAATAATCTGCGGTAATATCCGTTAGGAGTAGGAAATGCTTAAGAATTACGACGAACTATCCCCCGTGGCAATAGACTGCCTGCGCGAGATAGGAAATATAGGTTCCGGCAGCGCGGCTTCATCTCTCTCAGAGATGCTTGGAAAGCCGATAGAGATGAAGGTGCCGAACGTATGCGTGCTGGAATATCAGCAGATAATCGACACCATGGGCGGCCCCGAGAAAGTCATCACCGGCATTCTGGTGCGGCTGCAGGGCGATATCAAGGGCATGATGATGTTCCTGCTGGAGGACAGCTTTGCACAGGTGGTGCTCTCCACATTCATGAGCGCCGAGAATGTGCAGGTCACAAAGCTTGACGACATGCAGCTTTCTGTCATCACCGAGATGGGCAATATCATGGCGGGCAGCTACCTCCGTGCGCTTGGCACGCTGACTGGGCTGACTATCGACATGAGCATTCCGTCGATGACTGTGGACATGCTGGGCGCGATAATGAGCGTGCCGATAATCGAGTTTTCGCAGGTCGGCGACAAGGTGCTGTTCATCGACGACGGATTTGCGATAGACGGCGTGGACATCAAGTCCAACATCATTCTTATTCCGGAGATGGACTCCCTCGAAACGCTTATGAAGAAACTTGGTGTTATGTGATGGCAAATCTGACGATAGGCATTTCCGACCTGAAGGTGTGCAGACCTCCGGACGTGCTGGTCACATACGCGCTGGGTTCCTGCGTTGGCATATGCCTGCTTGACAGCGCGGCTGGCGTGGGTGGAATGTCGCACATAATGCTGCCTGACAGCACCCAGGCAACAAACGGCGCCGCGACCCCGATGAGGTTCGCAGACACCGCGATACCCATGCTGGTGAACGAAATGGTGAAGCTTGGCGCGAGCCGTTCCCGGCTGAAGGCGAAGATAGCCGGAGGCGCGGTGATGTTCGTAGCCACGAGCGACAGGTTCAATATCGGCGAGCGCAACATAGCCGCGGTGAAAGCGGCGCTCCGCAAGGAGGGCATTCCGATAATAGCCGAGGACACCGGGCTTAATTACGGAAGAACCGTGTTCTTCTACCCGGAGACCGGCATAATGGAAGTCCGCGCAGCCTCAAAAGGGAACAGACAGCTATAAAAAAGCCCGTGCATGTGCACGGGTCGTTTTCATATCTCGGGGAAATCCTCCATGGTGCGGATGAATATATCCGAGAACCTGCTCACGTCGCCCCGGGGAGCGGTGTTAACGTCGTAAATCCCCACCACGAAGAAGCCGGCGTTGTGCGCAGTTTCGGCGCAGTAAGCCGCGTCCTCCACCACCACGCATTCAGACGGCTCCGTGCCCAGGCGCCGGGCAGCCTGCAGGTAAATGTCGGGCTTGTCCTTGTGCGCGCCGGCTTCGGTGCAGTCCAGATAGAAGCGGAAGTAGCGGTCGATGTCGAATTTCTCGGTGAACGGCTGCGAGACCCAGCGGTCCGTGGCGCTGGCAATGCACATTTCGGCGCCCTGCTGCTTCAGGCGTTCAAGCACCGCGAGGGCGCCCGGCTTCGGCTGGATAATGTCGGCGTATTTCTGCTTCATTCCCATGCGTACCTGCTGCATCGCGGATTCGTTTCCGAGGTCCTGCGGGGTGAAGCTGCCGTACCACCAGCCCATGCTGTCTGCGATAGTCCCGTCGAGGTCGAATATGTAGAATTTTTTCATGTTTTCTCCGTCTGGCGTTATCCTACTTCTGTGGGAATGACGCCGTATTTTATTTTCATTCTGAGTATCCTCAGCACCGACTGGTCAAGGCGCTCCTGCGATATCTCCCCGGAATTCACCGCAGCCGCCAGCGCGGAGGCTGCATTCTCATAATCGGAGCTGCACAGCAGGTCTGCCCCCGCGAGAAATGCAGTCACTGCCGCCTTGTTTTCCCCGCAGTATTCCCCGACAGCCTGCATTGAGAGGTCGTCGGTCATTATCACGCCCTCGAAGCCGAGGCTGCGCACCAGCGCGTACATCTCCGGCGAAAGGGAACCGGGCAGGTCGGCGTTCACGCATTCCACGATGTTGTGGGAAACCATGACCACCGGCGCCCCCTGTTCCATGCCAGCGGTGAACGGCCTGAGGTCGAGTTCCTGCAACTCGGACATGGGACGGCTGTCCAGCGAAATGCCGGTGTGGGTGTCGAGGTTGTTCCCGTAGCCGGGGAAGTGCTTCAGCGTGCAGATGAAGCTGTTGTCGCAGTACCCTGCGACTGCATTCCGCACCGCTTCGGTGACTTCATCGACATCGGTGCCGAAAGCGCGGTTGGCTATGTAGTCGCTGAGCGAACGCGGGAGGTCGCACACTGGCGCGAGGTTCATGTTAAGCCCCAGCGCCCGCAGGAATGCGGATTTCTCCGCAGCGTCGGAATATACCCCCTGCGCTCCCCCGGAAGCCAGCACCTCCGACTGCGCGGGGAACTCCTCATCGCGGAACTGCGGGTACTTCGACGCGCGGACAACGTTGCCGCCCTCCTCATCGACAGCGAGCAGCAGCGGAATTCCGGACTGCTCCTGCAGCTGCGCGAGTTCCTGTGTGAGAGTTTCGGGGTCGCTGTCCCTGAAGTCGGCGCCGAACAGCGTGAAGCCACCGGGGTGGAATTCCGCGATGACCTCCTGTGCAGTTTCGAACCCGGGGTACCGCGCGAGGACTACCTGTCCTGCCTTTTCTTCCGTGGACATTCCCGCGAGGAGGGTTTCGGCGTAGTCGGGCTGTTCTTCTGTTTCCACCGTGACGGGTAATTCTGGCTCCACGGTGTCCACGGTGGGGGGAGTGTCGTCGGTGTCTATCGTTCCGGGGAGCGGCTCCGTGGAGGTCGCAGTGGCGTTCGAATCTGTGGTGACGCGGCTCGGGATATTTCCCTGGGTGCTGGCGCAGCCGGTTAGCGCGAGCGCCGTCAGGGCTGCAAATAGCTTTCTTAGTTTCATATGTAATACTTCCTTGTCTTGTGTCTGGCGCTGTCGTAAATCATTTCGATTTATAATAACGCTTTGCGTTTTTTTATTATATCATATCCGCAAGGATATGATATAATTTGCCGATATGCACGGAGTTCACCGGAGG
>ERZ827156.165-NODE-165-length-96981-cov-14.217527_pt1 | contig 96981 bp, 76 predicted proteins | sample MGYA00519919_ERZ827156 | MGnify/ENA primary metagenome ERZ827156 (study PRJEB31778, sample SAMEA3449269) | human gut metagenome | biome: human gut; feature: human-associated habitat; material: faeces | place: United Kingdom | collected 2010/2012 ... | reverse complement strand
GATATAAGTCATGTACGAAATCTGCTCGTGTCCCGGTTTTTAGAGGTTACCATAATATATTCAGATAAATCGCAAAATAAGGAGAATCCCATGCGAAAATTCGACTACTCATTTCTGAAAAGAATCAGTGTGCCTGCCGACATAATGAACTACGCAACCTCGATTTACGAGATGAAAGCAAAGGCGGAACTGCGACGTTCTGACTTCGCGGAGGTATTCTTGGCGATGGAATCTGTGGCGAAGATACAGTCGGTGAAAAGCTCCAACGCCATCGAGAGGATAATTACGACTGACAAGCGTATCCGCGATATTGTGAACAAATCCACAGCGCCGCAGGGACATAACGAGCTTGAAATCGCAGGCTACCGTGACGCGTTAGACCTTATCCACGGCAGTTATTCCGAGATCCCGTTCAGCGAAAAAAAGTATACTGGAGCTGCACAGAATACTACTCCTGCCTAGCGGCGACGACCTCGCGGGGAGGTACAAAACGGAGGACAATTTCATCATTGAAACTGACCGTGAGGGAGTTCGCAGCGTGAGGTTCACGACTGTTCCTGCGAGTGAAACTGCCTTTGCGATGGAACAGCTTATACTCGCGTATCATGCCGCGTATTTGGAGGCGGAAATCAATCCGCTGATGCTTATCCCGTGTGTAATTCTGGACCTCCTGTGTATTCACCCGTTCCGCAATGTAAACGGCAGAATGTCAAGGCTGCTGTCGCTGTTACTGATGTACAAAAGCGGATTCAACGCCGGTAAATATGTGTCGATAGAGGAACAGATAAACACCTAGGTGATTGCTTGCCTGATAATCTTTTGTGGGTTTACGAATGAATTATGGTAACCTCTAAAAACCGGGACACGAGCAGATTTTGTACATGACTTATATCAGATGCCAGGCGTTATACTAATTCCAAATACACATAATATGCACAACTGAAATGTGGTTCTGGAATTAGTACCAACCGCAGCGTTTTCCGCCGCAGGCGGATAATGCGTTTACTGTATGTATTTCAAGGTTTGACAACGACGCAGATGATGAATAAGGAGCGAAGCGACGTTTCTTGATAAGTCATAGAAATCTGCCGTGAAGGAGGTTTTTAGAGGTTACCTTATATTATTTCCTGCGGAAGCGCTGAATTCCGGCGCTTATGCCGTCCACCAGCGCGTCTATGTCCGCTTCTGTCGTATCCGCGCACATGCTGACCCTGACTGCGCTGTCCGCAAGCTTGTCCGCAATGCCGAATGCTGCCAGCACTCCGCTGGTCTTTCCCCTGGAGCATGCGGAACCGCTTGAAACGTAGATCTCGCGTTTCTCCAGCGAATGCAGCATTATTTCGGAACGCACGCCGTCCACGCTGAAGTTCACGATATTCGGCAGGCAGTCGTCGCCGGAGTTGATCGTTATGCCCTCCAGCCCGTAGAGCCCCTCAAGCAGGTGTTTTTTCAGCGCCGAGAAATGCTCCTCAGTGCCGTGGTAAGCGCGCACTGCCGCGTCAAGACCCGCGATGAGCTCGACAGGCTCCGTGCCGCTGCGCAGGTTCTTCTGCTGACCTCCACCAAGCAGCAGCGGGGCAATGCGGACGCCTTTCTTTATATAAAGAGCGCCAATTCCCTTGCTCGCGTGTATCTTGTGACCAGAAATGCTGATAAGGTCGCCCTCCAGCGGGACTTTCAGAAATCCCTGCACCGCGTCGATATGCACAATGGTCCTGGGGTTTTTCTTCTTCACCAACCGGTACAGCCGCTTGACATCGACAGCGTAACCGGTCTCATTATTCACTGCCATGCAGCTTATAAGCACCGTGTGCTCGTCCACTGCGTCGACCAGAGCCTGTACAAAATCCGGGTGGTCTTTCGGCGCAAGGCGCACTACCTCAAAGCCGCGCTCCTCCAGGCTTGTCATGACGTTGGCAACGGAGGGGTGCTCTATCGCGGTTGTGACTATCCTGTTTCCGGTTCGACGGTAAGTTTCCAGAGCGCCGCGTATCGCGGTGTTGCTGCTCTCAGTCGCGCCCGAGGTGAATATTATATCGCCCTCGCCCAGCTTTGAAAGAAGCGTTTTTTTCGCCGAAGCTATAATCTTTTCAGAGCGAATGCCCATTCCGTGCAGCGAGCTTGCATTTCCAAAGCTGTCGCGCATAGCCGCGGCGACTGCTTCAACGGTTTCAGCGCAGGGTTTTGTTGTAGCGGCGCTGTCAAGATATATCATGTTATTTCTCCCTTTTCTGTCCGCACACACAATTGTGCATTATATATACTATAACAGTATATCACAAAATTCCCGGTTTGAACAGTCTTTTTTTGAAATTTTCACTTTTCTTTCATTGTGATTACGGCGGAATAACAAAAGGTTACAAAACGGTTACAGAAACCGCTGAAAAGTTACTGAAAAATGACAATGTAAGGAAATCCGGTTACAATGTTGTCATATATATTGATTTTTTGCGCCGGGGGTGCTACAATATATACAGAAAGCAAAACACAAAAGAAATTCCACATTATTCATGATAAAATATATGATCCTCCAATTCCAAAAGCCTCCGGTTATCCCGGGGGTTTTTGGTTTTTCCAGGAAAAATACCAGCGTCAGACGTTAAAGAAATGTTAAGATTTGGAAGATGACTTCCGTAATATCTGCCGGGGAATGTCCGGAAAACGGGACTGTAATCGCATTTGTGGCAATTCAATGTGATTTTATGCCGCGAAAAGAATTTTCAATAATTTTCCAGAAACCTATTGCAAAAATATCCAATTTATGGTATTATTGAGTTACAGAAAAAAACAGACATTCCGCATATGCCGCCGAAGGGGAAGATATCCGGGCGGAAAGGAATGACAAAACGGAGGTAAATCATGACAAACAGGATCAAGGTACTCATCGGCAGCGACACCGCAGACTGCGGAATGGCATGGGCAGGCGCGCTCAAGGGCGCGGGAATGTACGCAATAACCCGTCACTGCGACGGAAACGCGGTGCTCAACTCCATCAAGTCGGAAGCGCCGGACGTGGCAGTGCTTGAAGCGAAAATGCCCTACTGCGACGCGGTGGAAGTAATCCGCCGGCTGAAAACGGAAAAGAAATACTGCCCCAACGTCCTGATAGTTTCCGGCACCGACGACCCCCGGCTGGAGCGCGACGCCATCAACGCAGGCGCCGCAGGCGTCATGGTGAAGCCGGTGGATCCGCAGTACCTTGTCAGCAGAGTAACGCGGCTGTGCACCCCCTGTGACGAGCCTGAGGCAGTCCCGGACGAAACAGACCTTGAATGCGCAGTCACTGAAATAATCCACCAGGTGGGAATTCCCGCGCACATAAAGGGATACCACTACCTGCGCACCGCGATAATGCTCTCCGTCAACAACGACGAGATGATAAACAGCGTCACGAAGCTGCTTTACCCCACCGTTGCCAAACGCTACCAGACCACAAGCTCCCGCGTGGAGCGTGCGATACGCCACGCCATCGAGATAGCATGGGACCGCGGCGACATCGACGTACTCACCCGCATCTTCTCATACACCGTACATACTTCCCGCGGAAAGCCCACCAACTCCGAGTTCATCGCACTCATAGCCGACCACCTGAGGCTGAAGTTCAAATCCAAAAACAACATACCGGCGTTTAGTTCAATTCGGAATTCGTAATTCTTAATTCGGAATTTCGGTGTCCGCTTCGCGGACATTATCAAAAAAGATTTACTTTAAAATACGCAGGGCGAAAGAACCACTTTCGCCCTGTGTTGTTTCTGTTCAAAGTTTTTGAAATTCGTCTGCGGGGCAGACAACCACAATTCCGAATTCCGAATTCCGCATTCCGAATTGATTCAACTGCTCCTGTATTGTTTCGGCGTCATTCCCGTTTGCGCGCGGAACAGCTTGCAGAAATACGCGGAACTGCTGAAACCGCATTCCAGCGCGACTGCTTCCACCGTCATGTTGCTGTCGCGCAAAAGCTGCATGGAACGTTCCACGCGGTATTTCAGCAAATAATTCACCGGAGAAGTGTGCAGGTAGCTCTGAAAGCACCTTGAAGCCTCGCTGCGGCTTATGCTGGCAGCATTCGCGATACTCTGCAGCGAAACGTCCTCCGCGTAATGAGCCTGGATAAACCCTATCATCTTCTGCATGCGTATCTGCAGCACATGCTCGTTTTTCACGGCCGGCGCAAGTTCAAGTTCGTCGCGGTGCTGGTAAAGCTCTGCCCACGCAAGGCTTATCTCGCACAGCACGCGTATCTCGAAGCATTCCCGCTCGCCGGCGCCCGCCCTGAATTCCAGCCTCGGCACTTCGCCGTAACGGCCTACCTCGCCGTATTCCTGCATCATCGCGAATACCCTGTCCAGCCGCTCCAGCACTGATACGCTCCATTTTGTCTTTCCGTCAAGGACGATGTACGGCAGCTGCGAATTCAGCGTCAGCGGCATGACATACTGTATATTTATAACGCTGTTCACCGGCGCGATGAATTCCGGCTGGAACACGACGTTCGGACAGTAGCAGGGGCCCTCGTCGGAATTATTCTCATAGCTGTGCAGGCAGTTCGCATTCAGGAATATCCCCTGCCCCTGCTCCAGAATGACGATGCCGTTGCCCGCATGTATCTTCACCCTGCCGGAATGCACCACGAAAAACTCAAGGTTCGGGTGCCAGTGCATCGGCACATTGTTCCCCGCGATATGCAGGGAATTCACATAGTACTGTATAGGGAAGCCTGCCTTTCCATGCTGGACAAGCTCCTGAAAGTTCTCTTTCAACGGCATGTGGAACTCTTCCATCAGTTCACCTCCAAAATCCGGTAAATCAACCCATGTTTGACATGCTTTCAGCCAAACAACCCTTTGGGAATATTATAATATAAATCGGGAATATTGTCAATTGTTCAAAATGATTATAGAGAATATAATAACATTATACAGAAAAAGCAAAAATATTTGTGCATATCTTATAAAGATAACGATTACATATTGTGAGATATACCTAAGGTTATTTAAGTAATGCAATCTTAAAAATACGCAAGAATGGCTTGACAGCGCGGTTCAAATGTGGTTTTTCAATTTACTCTGACCGGGCAGGCGCCATTGACAGTTTAAGGCAATATGCACAATTAACCAAAAAGGAGAAGAAAATGTCAGCTTTCAGAAAAACTCTTGCATGCGCCCTGGCGGCGTCTGCAGTCCTGGGGCTCACAGCGTGCGACGACAGTGCGCCCGTTCAGTCTGCGGACTCCGGCTCAGTGCCAGCAGCCAGCACCACTTCTACACAAGCTTCCACCACCGTGGACCCGGACGCCGGTCTTGAGCTCACTGATAAGGAAAACAAGGTGATAGACACCTCTGCGTGTCCACCCAGCGGCAATGCCGGGAAGTTACGTTACCTCGGCTTCTACGACATCACCAAGGACCAGAAAGGCACCGAGCAGTGCCTGATATTCCAGAGCGACCTTTACGGCGGCGAGATAGAATACCTCACATCACCTTTCGGTCAGGCTTACTACGACAAGCTTGCAAACCTTATCGCCAGCGACGACTCCCCTGATATCGTCACCAAGGACGCCATGCTGCGCCCCGGCAACCTGAGCAAGAACCTTTTCGAGCCGCTTGACGACAAGATAGACCTCACCTCTCCGGTGTGGAAGGACATTGCGGGCGTTGTGGACGACTTCAGCTGGAAGAACAAGCACTTCTATTACCCGCACCGCACGACAACGCTCTACGCGCTTAACTACAGCAAAAAGACCATCGAGGAAAACGACCTCCCGGACCCGTACGACCTGTACAAAAACGGCGAATGGACCTGGGAAGCATGGCGCAACCTTATGATAGAGTTCTGCAACAAGAGCGAGGATAACGTCGGCTTCTACACCACCAACCACACTATAACGAGCTTCATCGCCACCACCGGCACGACGCTCATCGATGTTCAGCCGGACGGCACCATCACCAACAACATTCTTTCGCCGGATATTTCCCGCGCGATGACGTTCCTTGAGGGGCTCTGCCGCGATGGTCTTACATATGACAAGTCTTTCGGCGACTGGATAGACCCGGGACAGTTCCCCAACTGCTGCGACAAGCTGCTGTTCACCTGCACCGAGCCTGAATGGACGTATATCTCCGCAACTGAGTCAGTCCAGAACAAGGAAGGCGTTGAGAACGACATCTTCGGCGTGGTTTCCGACTTTGCATTCGTTCCGTTCCCGAGAGATACGGTGGCTGACAAGTACTACACCGAATACGATACATTCGGATACCTTGTCCCCAAGGGCGCAAAGAACATCGACGGCGCTATCGAATTCATCAACCTCAACAGAATGTACGATATCGACCCCAACGTACAGGCAAAGGTCCGCGAGGATCACATAAACCCCAAGAAGATCTACTTCGAAAAGGGCAAGTACGAGGGCTTTGAAAAGTGGCAGATCACATGGGGCGAGCGTGAATACGACCTGTGGCGCGAAATGTGCGACCCGGCTAACTTCGCGTTCATCAACGAGGACGCCGAGGGCTTCTCGCTTGACTTCACCGACCAGATAGGCAATCTGCTCATGGGCATCGTTGAGCGCAGCGAATCCTGGACGCAGACCAGCGCGGAGTTCTCACCCATCGCTGACGGCGTTATCTCTCAGTTCACATGATAATCATCTGAGCTTCTCAGATATTATATTATTTCAGAATTCATTTTTTCATTAAGGAGGAACTTAAAAATGAATAAAGTAAAACGTCTCCTCGCATGCGGCCTTGCTATCACAATGGCATTCGGCATGACAGCATGCGACGAATCATCGCCCGCTACTTCGGGAGGAAACAGCTCCGGTGCAAGCAACCAGGTTAATCAGCCCGGTGCCGTTACCACTACGACATCTGCTTCCACAACAACAGACCCTAACGACGCACTCGACATGACTGACAAGAAGGAAAAGACCTTCGATACTTCCCTGTATCAGCCCTCCGGCAATGCAGGAACAGTTAAATTCTGCGCTTTCTATGATATCCAGGGCGACCAGAAGGGTACTGAACAGTGCATGATCTTCAACTCTGACCTGTTCGGCGGCAACATCGAGTACATAGCCACTCCGTCCACCACAGACGCGCTGCTCGAAAAGCTCTCCAACCTTATTGCTTCCGACGATTCGCCCGACCTGGTTGAAAAAACAGCGATGCGTTACCCCGGCAACATCTCCAAGAACATGTTTGAGGCTCTCGACGGAAAGATCGACATTGATTCCCCGCTGTGGAGCGACATGAAGGATATCGCTGAGTCCTACGCATGGAACAACAAGCACTACTACTATCCGCACCGCATCACCACCTCCTTCTCACTGAACTACAGCAAAAAGACCATCGAGGAGAACGACCTGCCCGATCCTTATGAGCTGTACAAGAACGGCGAGTGGACATGGGACGCATGGCGCGATATGATGACCAAGTTCTGCGACAAGGACGAAAACAACATCGGCTTCTATGGTACTGATACCACTGTTGACGCGTTTATCCTCACCACAGGTACTTCTCTCATCGACACGCAGCCCAACGGCTCCATCACAAACAACCTGGCTAACCCGAACGTAACAAGAGCAATGCAGTTCATCGAGGGTCTGTGCCGTGACGGTGTTACCTACGGCAAGGAACTCGGCGACTGGGTACCTCCGGAGACTTTCGCAACTGAGTGCGACAGACTTCTGTTCCTCTGCATGGAGCCTGAGTGGACCTACACCGCAGCTACAGAGGAGCTCCAGAATCCGAAGGGCGTTGAGAACGACATCTTCGACACCGTTTCTGAGTTCGCATTCGTTCCATTCCCGAGAGACCCGCAGGCTGACGCTTACTACCAGGGCTACGACACATTCGGCTTCCTGGTACCCAAGGGCGCAAAGAACATGGACGGCGCTCTCGAGTTCATCAACCTTTTCAGAGCTTATGATGTTGACCCCGTTATCCAGGCTCAGGTAAAGAACGACCACATCGCTCCTGAGAAGATCTACTTCGAAAAGGGCAGCAACGTCGGCAAGGAAAAGTGGCAGATCACATGGGGCGAGCAGGAATACGACCTCTGGAGAGAAATGTGCGATCCCGCAAACTTCTCCTTCATCAACGAGGACGCTTACGGCTTCACATCTGACCTCCAGTCTCAGCTTGCTACCGTTGTTATGGACGTTGTAGAGAACGGCTCTTCCTGGACTCAGACTTCTACTGAGATATCTCCTATCGTTGACTCTACTATTGCAGAATATGCTCTCAGCTGATAGCTGAACACATAACTAAAGGCTGCCCTCGGGCAGCCTTTAGGTTTATCGGAAAGTCCTGATGTGACAACATATTAACCCCGTGATGAATTCTCACCACGGGGAATTTTTATTGGTTCTGCTTGTTTTTCTTCAGCTTGCCGGTTATCTTATCCCAAGGGAGCTGCACCAGTATAACCGCAGCGAAAACCACAGCGCAGCCGGTTATCTGGCGCGGCGTCATGGTCTGGTCCGTTGAAAGAAGCCCTGTCGCGCCTGCAACAAAACCTGATATCGCAGCAACCACGGACTCCATCGAAAGAATGAGCGCAGCCGCAGTAGGTTCAACGCCTTTCTGCCCGACTATCTGCAGCGTATAGCCAACTCCGCAGGAAAGCACGCCGGCATACAGCACCGGAATAATTCCATCGGCTATCTGCGACCAGGCAGGCTCCTCGAAAATGAATGCGCCGATCGTGCTCACCACACCGCACACGAAGAACTGTATGCACGACAGCACTACGCCGTCAGTCAGCGGTGAGAACTTATCTATGACGAGAATATGCACTGCGAAAACCACCGCGCTTCCCAGCACGAGCAGGTCGCCGGGATTTACGGAAAAGCTGTCCTCGGTGAAGCACAGCAGGTACATTCCCACCACTGCCATAGCAACAGCAGCCCAGACCGCACCAGGCACCTTTTTATGCAGGAATAACCCAAGAACAGGCGTGATGATGATGTACAGCGTGGTAATAAATCCACCCTTGCCGACGCTTGTCATAGACAGACCATATTGCTGCAGCGTAGAAGCCACCGTCAGCGCAATTCCGCAGGAAAGCCCACCGATGATGGTGGTTTTCAGCGGAAGCGGCTTGCGTTCAGCTTTCGGCACACTCCCGCGGATGATCAGTATCACCGGGATAAGCACCGCGCTTCCTATCAGATTTCTTGCTCCGTTGAACGTCAGCGGACCCATCGAGTCCATCCCGGCTTTCTGCGAAACGAACGCCATGCCCCAGACTATCGCTGCCGTCAGCAGCAACAGGCAGTTCCTCATCTTTTTTGCATTTGTCATGACTTGACCTTGCTTTCCTTTTTATTGCGGCTTTGCGCCTGATTTTGTTACGCTCCACTTTATTCAGCGCGTCACTAGGGAAACGCTGAATAAATCAAATTCGCCCCGTTCAAACGCGCATACTCACGCGGCTGAATTTGATACGCTTCGCTTTATTCAGCGTGTCCCTAGCAATAATACCACAATTACTTCAACAAGTCAAGGAAACGCCTGGTAATTTCACAAAATCGCAAAGAAAAAAGCGGCTCATTGCTGAACCGCTTTTCTGGTTACATTTCACTTTTGTGTGAGCTTTTTCAACATTGCAGAAGCGTCCAGCGCGTCTACCCTGCCGTCATGGTTGAAGTCTGCCATGTCAGTATTTCCTATCGGGAAAAATCCTGCAGCGTAACGAAGGACTTCGTAAGCGTCCAGCGCGTTGAACACGCTGTTGTTGTCCGCGTCGCCGGGCAGCGCCGATTTCTCGCTTATCATGGTGACATAATCGCCCTTGCGGTATGCGTCGTTGATATACACATATCCGTTTTCGTCTACGCGGCCGGCGCTTATGCACTCCGTCTTATCGCCGTTGTACTGATACAGATTTGCGATGTACCCCTCAAGTTCACTGCGGAATGTCAGTCTCAGCGAATAAGGGACAAGACTGCCATAGCGTATATCGTTCTTCATGCCGAATATGCCGCTCAGGTCCCCGGGGTCGTTATTGCCGTAGAACATTGTCACGTCCATATCGTAGGAGTCGAACTCCTGCGCGCCGAACACGACTGCAGCTCTCCTTGTGTCAATGACGAATTCACCGGTGCTCTTCATTTTCTGCAGTGCGTCGATTACCTTCTTGGGTACGAGCGTGAGTTCGTTCATATCAACGGTGATGACGCTGCGCTCCGGCTGGCTGAGAATGTATTTCACCACCTGGTCCCAGTCGAACTTCACGCCATGAATTGTCGGGAAGCTTGGCGCTGGCTTGTCGGGGGTTACCGGGGTAACGTGACCACCGCCACCGGAAGAAGCCTTGCTGAATGTAACGCTTATAGTATGCTCGCTGTCTACAAGAAGCTTGTAAGAATTGTTGGTGAACTTGACTTCCGCGCCGTCGACCCTGAAGCTGCCGACCTCGTAGCCGCTTTCCGGCTTTGCGGTGAATGTGACCTCGCTGTCTGCGTCATAATCGCCGGTGCCCGGTGTCACTGTGCCGTGCTCACCGCAGTTTACGGTGACTGTATACTTTTCCGGAGCCTTCTGCCTGAACGCTACATCGAACGCATGCGGTTCCATAACGTTGCTTATCGTGTAGGTGTTGTTCTCGGCCTGAACTTCGGTGTTATCAAGTGTAGCCGTGTATTCAAAGCCCTCGTTCGGGGTAATGGTTATCGTTATATCGTCGCCCGCTGCGATGTTCTGCACTCCTGCCGGGGATACAGTACCACCGTAGTTGCAGGTTATCATGACCTCGTAGGTCTTGCCGATGGCGCCGACTGTAAAGTCGAACGGCAGCACCCCGTCATCGAAATCAGGATCTGTGTCCGCAACTGCAAAAGAATAATGCGATGTGCTGTGATTACCCTCGGGAAGAGAGCCGTTGAGCACAACTCTGCCGTCGGCTGTGAACTTCAGCCATTCCGGGAGATTTCCTGGCGGTAAGAATCTGTAATTACCGGAACCGCCTGCAAAGAACTGGTTGAGGTCAACGTCGATGGTGTCATTTTTGAGGATCGGGTCCTGCGTGCCGGCTTCCTTCACCTGCACCAGGCTGAAAAATCCAAGCTTTAACGGCTTCGTATGGTCTGCCGCTTCGATCCTGTCGGAAAGCACGCCGCTCTTTACTGCTGCGTTGTATTCCTTGATATCGGCATATCCACCGAGGTTATCTGCCGACTTTAGCTGCACCGTCTTAATGGAATTTGCAAACACCGCTTCATCGTCAGACTGCGCATATAAATTGACATTTCCAAGGATAAACACACCGTCTCCGCCGACTATGCCCCTGCTCTTCTTGCCGGAATACGCAGGACCGCTGTATACTCTGATATCGGCGTCATCTGCAACGAACTTATTGGCATATATCGCATAGCAGTTACCCTCGCCGAAGCTGCCTGTATTCGGGCTGGGGTCGCCCTGCTCCGCGGATACAATGAGGTTGGTTTTCCTTACAGATATCGTGCCGCGGTAGCTGTCCAGCGCGCCCACGATATTTGAGTTATAGCCGGAGTCAGTGTACTTTGATGATATTCTGAACGTACACGGTTCACCAATGCTGAGTATTGAGATATCCCCATTGCCTGTCAGCGCAGTGCTTTTAGAAGAAATATTGCTATCGCTTTTCAGAACCACTGTAGAGTTGCTGGGGAGCCTTACGCCGAACATTGCCGAGGTCTCGAAATCCAGACCGTCAAGCACAAGCGTCCTGGCATTGTAACCATCTCCAGGCTGACCGTACCATGCCCAGCTGCTGCCAGAACTGTTAAGGTCACACCCGGTGAACTTACCGCCAAAATCCCAGCCGCCATAATTGTTGATTTCTTCTTCTGATTTGGTGAAATCAAGGGTGAAGTCTATCTCACCTACATTCAGCGTGACGTCCTGGGTGATGCCGTCAATACCGATAGCAGCTATATAAGCGCCGAGCTCAAGGCCAACTGTGTTGTATATTCTCAGCTGCGCCTTGCAGGGGTCGCTCTCATCTTCAACGAACACGATTTTAAAGCAATCATTGGGGACCGGCGCTCCACCGGCTTCCGTGAAATCCACTGAGATATCGTCCTCAGTGACGCCGGGGGTGCGGTAAAGGTCTATCACCGCGTACTTCTCGGCGCTTGCGTCGCTATAAAGGGAATAGTCTTTATCCAGTTCATAGGCGGTTTTGCCGTCCTCGTTCACATTGACGAGCTTATACAGTTCATCTCCAATGTAAACGCTTGTCATCACGGGCCAATTGGAATCTCCTGCAGAATAGACAGATCCGGTAGAATAATTCACATATTTCCCGGTTGTCTGGTACAGTGTTCTTCCGTTAAGGTCAAGAAGCAGATTACCGGTCAGCTTGTCGAGCGCATAGCCGTCAGCAGAAGCAGCGCCTATCTCTCCGACTTCCTTTACAGAGTCGCCGTCAGATACCTGAATTCCACTACCGTTCACGGAATAACCAGTCATTGAGCCGCAGGAAACGCTGCTTCCATCGGTAACTGTTACGCCTTTGCCGTTACTGCCAGAAAGCCCCGTAACTATACTATTGTTGCCAAAACTGCATGTGCCATTAAGCGTAACAGCGTTTTCACCATAGCCGCAAATCAGGCAATCGGAGACATCTGCGGTGTTTATCTTAACGGATTCGCTTCCCATGGTGCCATATATTGCGCTTGGAAGTTTGCCGTCCGCGCTTACACTGATGCTGCTTGCAGTACCGATGACCGTAGTGTTATCAGCAAATTCTGCCGTATCAGAAATGATAACGCCATCATGATCTGCCGCACCGCGAAGCGTTGTATTTTCCGCGAGACTTCCGTTTACGGTTATGCCGCTGTTGACCGATGGATTGTCAGTGACAAGCGTTCCGTCAAAGGTCTTTCCAGCCGGTACGGTAACAGGCGTGTTATACGCGAATACTCCGCCGTTTAACTCCGCGTCTGTCAACTCGTGGTCTGTTCTACCATTGATGAACGTCTTGCATACCAGGGCTCCGGCATACTTTGTCCCGCTACTGATATAATATTCGTATATCTGATTTCCATTCAGCGTTACATTAGGTCCGCTGTTATTTATATCAGCTACGGGTAAGGCGTTAAGCATAACTATGCCGTCATATACGTCAAAAGTAACATCAGAGGTCAGCGATGTTGCGTATGTTAAATATACATATCCCCTCTGTACTGTTACATTCGCCTTTTCAGAATTTACTCTACCGCCCAATAAACCGCCATTGACAGTTATATCAGCAGTATGTCCGGAATCGTTATTAACAATATCGGCATCTGCATATCCGCTGTTCTGCACATATTTGCTGTCTGCACCTGATAACTCGATATTGGTTAAAATATAACCGCCGTTTACGGTGACAGTTCCGGAAGCTTTGACATTGCCATAACCATATAAATACCCGCTGTCGATCGTGAAATCATCGGCAAGGATCAGGGGCGCGCTAGAACTGCCCGATGCCTTAAACACACCCGAGCCGCCCCAACGCACCGAACCGCTGGTGCGGATAAACGAACCGCCATTATTAAGCGACGGATTTACATAGCCGGTGATGGTCACATTTATGTCGCAATCGGCTTCGACTACCGGCTTATTCTCGTCCGCAGAAACTAAATATCCTCCGAAGATGTCCAGATTTGCGCCGTCCCAGCTCCAGCCGTTGCCGTGGCGCGGCTTTCCGCTTTCAAGCTTTCCTATCGTGTCAGCGACTGCCTGGTCCGCATGGGCTGACAGTTCAGTCAGAGCCTGTGCGGGCACTAGCGACACCGCCATTACCGCCGCTGTCAGCAGGCTTGCGAGCCTGTTTTTCAGCGTTCTGGTTGAATTATTCATATAAACCTCCTATACTGTGAATATACACATGTTATAATTATAGCGCATTTTTCCCAGGAGGTCAACAAATTCTTCCTAATTGTCGCGTTTCGCTTCCTATTTGTTGAATTTCTGATTTATAATTTTCATCAGGTTTTATCCGGCGCCCTGCCCACCAGAATTCTTTCCACCGGACGGCGCAGAAGCTTGTTCCATAGTTTGACAACAAATCCCGTGCACAGCGCGGAAATAACGGTGCCCTCTCTTGTGCCGACTATCTGCAGGTCGAAAAATATCGGCGAAACGCCGAGTTCGCCTTTTTTCGTTATTGCAACGCCCATCGCTGAGATAAACAGACTGATAATGAACAGCGAATAGCGCTTGGCAAGTTCCTTTGCGGGGATAAGGGGTTTTCTTTCTTCCATTTTGTTCTTCACACTTTCTATGTAGTTTTTGCATAACTATTATATCGCGAAATGATAAAGAATTCAACAGATGGTTCGAAGTGTCTAATTATTTACACACGCAAAGCATTATACTATATTAATGAGAGCTTATACTGTTTGCCAATAATATGAATATATCCCTTATCACACCAGGGGTGCCGGGGACGGTGCTTTCAATTATGCTGCGCGCCTGCTCTTCGGCTATCGGCGAACGTATCTCCACAAGACCCTCTGCCGCGTCGCCGATAGCCACCTTTGCGTGAGCCACTCCACCGGCTGCTATGTCGGAAGCATAAGCCGCGCCGCCGAGCGCGTACTTACCCAGTGCGACGCCTCCGAATGCGAGAATCCCCACAGCCGCTCCCCCGAATGCGACCGCACCCACTGCAACGGCGCCAAACGCCAGCATTCCCGCTGCAAGAGTACCGAATGCGAAAATCCCCGCGGAAAGCAGCCCCAGCGAAACCACGCCCACCGACAGGAATCCCAGCGAGACCACTCCTACTGCCTTGTTGCCTATCGCGAATATTCCCCGCGCGGTGCGCCTGCCAAGCCCGACATTCACGTGCACCAGCGGAATTCCACGCACCGTGCGGCTGCTTTTATACTCAAATGCGTATTTCATGCGTGGCTTCTGTTCGTTCAGCGGCTCGCGCGGCGCTTCACCTTTGATGAGTTCGTCGGTGCTCACGCCGAAAAGATCGCTCATTGCCGCCAGCTTTTCCATCTCAGGGGTGGTCTGCCCGAGTTCCCATTTGGAAACGGTCTGACGGGTGACGCCGAGCTTGTCGCCCAGCTGTTCCTGCGACCACCCGCGGGATTTGCGCAGTTCCATAAGCTTCTGTGAAAAATCCATAATATACGCTCCTTTTCTCGCGTGTGCTGCACGCGGCCGTACTTGTTTTCTGCAAATAAATGATACCACAAAACCGCACTTATGTCTACCAATTTGCGTTGGAACTTTGTCAACAGGACTTAACATTGGCTCTGTTATGCGGTTTTTGCGCACAGGGGCATCAATGACAAATTTTGCGTGCCGTGCGAAAATACTCTTGATTTTTATTAAAATATGTGGTATATTATAGTAAGGATAATGTTGAACAGGGTGGAAAACCTTTCAGCTGCCCCAATAGCGACATATGCAGCATATTGATAAAATGTTCGGAGGTAAATCATGTCCGTTAATCTTCAGAAAGGTCAGAAAGTTGACCTGACAAAAGGCAACACCGGCTTAAAGACTATTCTTGTCGGGCTTGGCTGGGACGAGGCGCCCAGAAAATTCTCGCTCTTCTCAAAGCACGAGGATATCGACTGCGACGCTTCCGCGCTGCTCATCAGCGCCCAGACCGGTAAGCTCAACGGTCCGGTAGACGTAGTATATTTCGGAAATCTCACACACCAGACAGGCGCAGTCCACCACATGGGTGATAACCTCACCGGTGCGGGCGACGGCGACGACGAGCAGATACTGGTGGAGCTGCCGAAACTTGGCAACGCTTATTCCAAGATAGTGTTCACAGTCAACATCTATCAGGCTATGCAGCGCAAGCAGCATTTCGGCATGATAAAGAACGCGTTCATCAGACTTGTGGACGCAGACAAGGGCACGGAACTTTGCAGATATAACCTCTCCGAAAACTATGACGGCAAGACCGCAATGATATTCGGCGAGATCTATCTCTACAACGGCGAGTGGAAATTTAACGCGATCGGCGAGCCGACAAACGACAACAGTATCTCGGAACTTGCCGCAAGATATCAGCGCTGAAATTCAAAGGAGGAACCATCATGACAAAGAAGCTTGTAGTTATCGCAGGGATCGTAGGACTGGCAGCAATTGCAGCCGCAGCGGTTGCTTATTTCCTCACAAGAAACAAGTCCATCGCAGAATGCCTCGACTGTGAGGAAGACGACGAGATCTGAAAACATCAGCAAATCAGAGGGGTTTTCCCCTCTGATTTATTTAAGTTAGGAAACACGATATGGCAAAAGAAAAAGAAATAAAAACAAACGCAATGCGCATGCTGGATAAGCTGAAGCTTCCCTACACGGTGCATACATACGAGTGCGATGAGTTCATCGACGGGGTCCACATCGCTGAACTTCTCGGCGAGGACTGCGCCACCTGCCTTAAAACACTTGTCACCAAAGGCAAGAGCGGGAATTACTACGTGTTCGTTCTTCCTGTGGACAAGGAACTCGATATGAAGAAATGTGCGCGCTCGGTGAGTGAAAAATCGCTGGAAATGGTGCACGTAAAGGACATAAACGCAGTCACCGGCTATATCAGGGGAGGCTGCACGCCCATCGGAATGAAGAAACAGTTCAGGACGGTTATACATTCCACCGCGCAGGACCACGACAAGATAATCGTCAGCGGCGGCAAGCTGGGCACACAGCTGGAGCTTTCCCCCAGCGACCTTGCGAAAGCCTGCCAGGGCACATTCGACGACATAATCGCTGAATAAAACAGGGCTGCTTCACGGCAGCCCTTTAGTTTTACTACGGCTGGAAGATGTAGTTAAATGTTTTAAATTACTATTGACATAACTGGGTTTTTAGTTTATAATTATTAATAAGCAGGCTGTATAAATGTAAAATTATTACACCGCAAACGGATCTCAGGGAAAGTCTGCATGATATGCAGCAATAAAATGCCGTTATCCGGCAATTCATGGAGGTCAAATTTATGTCAGATTACATCAGAAGATTACCTGTTTACCTGCTTCTGGACTGCTCGGGTTCAATGGCAGGCGAGCCTATCGAAGCGGTAAAGCAGGGTATAAAGGCGCTCCTGAGCGAACTCAAGGGCGACCCGCAGGCGCTGGAGACCGCATGCCTTTCAGTGATAACATTCAACAGCACCGCGCGCCAGATCTCCCCGCTGACAGAGCTCATGCTCTTCAAGGAGCCGGAGCTGACCGCAGGCGGCGCAACCGCACTCGGCGGCGCGCTCACAGTCCTCGCTGACTGTATCAGAAACGAAGTCAGAACTTCCACCCCCACACAGAAGGGCGACTGGAAGCCCCTGGTGTTCCTGCTGACTGACGGCGCGCCCACCGACAATCTCGACGACGGGATAGAAGCGCTCAAGCACGTTTCCACGAGCAACATCATCGCATGCGCAGCCGGCGCAAACGCAAACACCAATACCCTCAGGAAGATAACCAACAACGTCCTGATGATGAACAACCTCACCGCAGGCGACCTTGCTGCGTTCTTCGCATGGGTTTCCGGCTCTATCAAGGCTTCCTCAAAGAGCATTGACGCAAAGCCCGGAGAGGCTATCCAGCTGCCACCGCCTCCTCAGGGATTTGCGATCGTTCCCTGATGGGAGGATTATGGACAGAGATGAGAATATGCTCCCCGGCATAGACCCGGAGGGGCTTCACAAAGTTACCCAGCCCGTTCATGCGGAACTTTCCGGCAGCGTGCCGGTTAATTCCCCCGAAGCCGAACAGGCAGACGGAGAAGCAGCCCGGCAGCCCGCAGAGGAAGCACCCGCAGCCGAGCCCGAAAAGCCAGCTGAGCCAAGGATGTCCGACCGCGAGGTGATGCAGCACACCGCTTCAATGTGGCGCTACCGCACCATAGCAGAGGACGGCACGGAACTCCACACAGAATGCCACTGCAAATACACCCGCACCGAAGCCGGCGATATCATCGGCGCACGCGTGCGCGGAAAGAAACACAAGCACGAGGGCACCAACTGCGACGACTGGTTCGAAACTGCGGAAGCAGACGGCTGCCTTATCGCGGTAGTCGCTGACGGAGCAGGCTCCAAGCAGCTTTCGAGAATCGGCGCGAGGGTCAGCTGCGAGGGCGCGGTGGAATACCTCAGTGCTGCGCTGCCCGAGATGTTCTCAAAGGACGAAACGCTCCGCGAGAAACTTTCAGGCGACATCAGCGGAGATGTGTTCCTGGGCGCATGCGGGCAGTTCGCGGCAGTTATGCGCACTGCGGCAGAAAAGGCGTTCGACGCGGTGATACAGAAGCTCAAGAGCCTCTACAGCGACGAACACTACATCTCCACCCTTGGCAGAAATCCCACTCTCGCCGACATGGGGAGCACATTTCTGGCAGCGGTGGCTATCCCACTGACGATAAACGGCGAGCGGCAGCGGTTCGTTATTACCCTGCAGATAGGCGACGGCTGCATCTGCGCGATCGACAGCAGCGAAAGCCACGACAAGTGCTTCCGGCTGCTGGGTGAAGCGGACAGCGGCGCATTCTCCGGTGAAACTGAGTTCCTCTCAGAAAGAATGGTCTCCGAGGGAATGATAGCGCGCAAGATCCGTATAAGCCGCGGCAGATCAGACATATTAATGCTTATGAGCGACGGCGTTGCGGACGATTACTTCCCCGCGCAGCCCATGATGAAGCGCCTGCTGCTTGACCTGCGGCTCAACGGAATTCTCCCTGTCGGGGGCGATACATCTGAAAAGCGCGAGCCTGCCCCGCTGAAATTCCCGTCGGTGACGCCGGAACAGCGCCCGGTGGCGATACAGTACGCCAAGCAGCTGATGAAAGACGGCTCCCCGGAAGCGATAAACGCGCTCTGGGACGACCGGGATACGCTTGCCCCCTACTCTCTTGAAGCCTGGGGAAGCTCCCTCGGTAACACGCCGGAACAGCGCCTGCAGTGCTGGCTCGATAATTACAACGAACGCGGAAGCTTCGACGACCGCACCCTCGTTGTGATAAACTTCGACAATAAGTGATAATTTGCAGCTGTTATACATTTTGTAATTCAAGCTTGTATTACATTTTGAAATATGAAAGCAGTATATTACTTATTGTATATTCGGTGCGATACATCATAAATATGCATATTCCGCATTAATATGCGATATTCAGTCGCTGACATTACTCAAAGTTAATCAGCTTAAAATATAACGGAAAGTTAATGAAAGGAACGGTGAAAAAGTGAACAGCGGTGAAATAGTGACCGCTTCTCTCGAGGGTGGTGGGACGATAGATTTCGTCTATGACGCAAACGCTCCCCGTGGCGGAATGAAACACACCTTTTTCACCCCCGACAAAAAGTACGCCGTGCAGTTCTTCAACGACCCGCGCGACGGAATGAACCCCAACGTCCAGGACCGCATACGCACGATAGTCGGGATATACAATCCCACCGTGCCGGAGGAAAACGGAGGCGCGATAGGAAATTCCCGCAAGACTGCGGAGTACTTCCGCAACCGCTTCTGCTGGCCGGTGGCGATAGTCAGGGCGCCCGAATTCGGGATAGTCTGTCCGGCTTACCCGCAGAGGTTCTTTTTTGGAGAGAATGCTTCCACCGCAGGGCTTAACCTGAAGGGAAAGGACAAGAAAAGCAACTGGTTCACCGGGCGTATGCGCAAATACATAAGCCCCGGGGAGCTCGGTGATTTCCGCACGATGCTCAGCGCGGCAATATGTCTTTCGCGCAGCGTCCGCAGAATGCACCAGGCAGGACTGGCGCACTCCGACCTTTCCTGCAACAACGTCCTGATAGATCCCCAGACGGGAAGCACCGTCGTGATAGACATAGACTCGCTCGTGGTACCCGGGAAATACCCCCCGGAAGTGTGCGGCACAAAGGGCTACATCGCCCCGGAAGTCATCGCGACCATGGAATTCGACCCCGGGGACCCGCGGCGCTGCCTGCCGTGCGTTTCAACCGACCTGCACGCGCTGCCGGTGCTTATTTACGAATACCTGTTCCTGCGGCACCCGCTTGCAGGGCCTAAAGTATACAGCACGGCTTCGGCTGAGGAGGACGACTTCCTTGGCATGGGGCCGATGGCTACATTTATTGAAGATCCCAATGACAGGAGCAATCGCCCCCCCGACCTTGACGTGACTATACAGTCGCTGTCAAAGGGACTGGAAAAACTCTTCCTGCGCGCGTTCGTTGACGGGCTGCACAATCCCTCCGAGCGACCAATGGCAATGGAGTGGGAAAGCGAACTGCTGAAAGCCTGGGACAGACTGCGGAGGTGCGAAAACCCCCGCTGCTCAAAGAAGTGGTTCATTCTCAGAGATGAGAATAACCCGATATGCCCCTTCTGCAAAACACGAGTTACGGACAAGGTCATCAAGCTCACACTGAAGAGCGGGGTGAGGGGCAAAAAAGGCGTGTACAGAGACTGCGGAGAACTGATCGCATACGACCAGATGCCGCTGTTCGACTGGCACATCTTTTCCAACGTCCATAACGACGAAAAGGCGGGCACTGAAATGCGTGCGTACATCTGCAGGCATAACGGTATGTGGCTGCTCGTCAACAATGGCGTCGAGGGAATGACTTCCCCGACGGGAAGGCTTGTCCCCAAGGGACAGGCTATCGAGCTTAAGGACGGAGCCGTGTTCCGCATGACAGACCGCGAAAACGGGCTGCTGTGCGAGGTGACGGTACATTGAGTCCGCTCGAGAGAGGAAATGGTATGAAGCAATTTGGTTTAACAGACAGTCAGGCTGAGGAATCCCGAAAGAAATACGGCGACAACAGCATGACAGAACAGGCGTCCGAAAGCTTCTGGGATAAGCTCAAGGGCAATCTTGGCGACCCGATGATAAAGATACTCATCGTGGCTCTGCTGATAAACGTCGTGCTGGCAATTCTCGGCGGCGTGGGCATAATCAAGGAAGGCGCCCCGGAATGGTACGAACCGATAGGAATTTTCATCGCCATCGCACTGGCAACACTGGTTTCCACATTCTCTGAATACAGAAACGAGAATGCGTTCCAGAAGCTGCAGGAAGAGGCTTCGCGCATTATGTGCAAGGTCTACCGTAACGGAGTTATCGCCGAGGTAGCAATAAACGACATCGTTGTCGGCGACGCTATCCTGCTGCAGTCCGGCGATAAGATACCGGCAGACGGTATCCTCATCGACGGCGACATCAAGGTTGACCAGTCCGTGCTCAACGGCGAGAGCCGCGAGGCAAAGAAGACAGCTACCCCCGAGGGCTGGACTGATACCGACGAGAGCCTGAACTTCGATAACGAGCACAAGGTTTTCCGCGGAAGCGTCGTATGTTCCGGTAATGCGGTGATGGAAGTCACCGTTGTCGGCGACAAATCCGTTTATGGCAAGATCGCAAGCGAACTCCAGGTAGAAGACGACCGCGAAACTCCCCTTAAGCTGAAACTCGGCAAGCTGGCTGACGGCATAAGCAAGTTCGGCTACATCGGCGGTATCGCCATCGCAGTGGCAATGCTCGTCAAGACCCTGTTCATGGGCGCTGGCGGCATTGAGGGCTTCCTGTTCGCCGAGGGCGTATTCCAGTGGGCTGCGCTGCTTGAGGCTGTTATCCAGTCCGTTATGCTGGCGGTAATCATCATCGTTATGGCTGTCCCCGAGGGACTTCCGCTGATGATAGCGATAGTTTCCGCTCAGAACATGGGCAAGATGCTGAAGGACAACGTCCTTGTAAGAAAAGTAGCAGGTATCGAGACCGCCGGCTCCCTGAATATCCTGTTCTCCGATAAGACCGGCACCATCACCAAGGGTAAACTCGAGGCAGTCACATTTATAAACGGCGCGCTGCATGAGTCCAAGACCTTTGACGAGGTGGGCGGAAAACTCAGGGACATCCTGTCGCTTTCCATTCACAAGAACACCCTGTCCATTATCTCCGGCGAGGGCAAGGACATGAAGGTCATCGGCGGTAATGCCACCGAGCGCGCTATCCTGGGCTTTGCTGCAGGTTCCACATGCACTGCGAATGTAAAGGCAGTGGGCAATATCCCGTTCAACTCCACGAACAAGTATTCCGCTACCCAGGTCACCGGCGACTACAACCTGTCCCTTATCAAGGGCGCGCCTGAGAAGATTCTCCAGCGCTGCTCCCACTACTGGGACGAGAACGGCGAAAAGCAGCCGTTCAACATGACTGAACTCAACAGGCAGATAGACGAACTCGCAGGGCGCGCTATCCGCGTGCTTGCCATCGCAACCAGCGAGGACGCACTCGGCGAGGAAGCGCTCCCCGACAGCAACAACTGGACTCTGGTGGGCGTTGTGGGAATACGCGACGAGGTACGTCCGGAGTCCGTAACTGCCATCGCGGAAGTTAAGGGCGCAGGCGTGCAGGTAGTCATGATAACCGGCGACCGCAAGGAGACCGCAGTGGCTATCGCCAAGGACGCGGGACTTCTCGAAAAGGACACCGACGTTGTCCTGACCTCCGACGAGCTTGCAAAGCTCTCTGACGACGAGATAAAGAAGATGCTCCCGAATATCCGCGTTATCGCAAGAGCGCTGCCCAGCGACAAGAGCCGTCTGGTGCGCCTTGCCCAGGAGCTTGACCTTGTAGCCGGAATGACCGGCGACGGCGTAAACGACTCCCCTGCCCTCAAGAAAGCGGACGTTGGCTTCGCAATGGGCGGCGGTACGGAAGTTGCAAAGGAAGCCAGCGATATCGTTATCCTGGACGACAACTTCAACTCCATCGACAAGGCTATCCTGTACGGACGTACTATCTTCAACTCCATCAGGAAGTTCATCGTATTCCAGCTGACCATCAACGTTTCCGCGGTTCTGATAAGCTTCATCTGCCCGCTCGTAGGACTTGACAACCCGCTCTCCGTTATCCAGATACTCTGGGTCAACCTCGTAATGGATACCCTTGCGGCGCTTGCATTCGGCGGCGAGCCGGCTCTCCACCGCTTCATGACGGAAAAGCCAAAGCGCAGGAATGAGCACATCATCAGCAAGAACATGATGAGCCAGATAATCACCGGCGCTGCATGGACATTCATTCTTTCCCTCGCTATGCTGGTACTCGGCAGCTTCGCCGCCGACCCGAACGTTCCCGGCGTAAGCTTCCTGGAAAGCTGGGGCTTCCTGCGTGAGAACACCATCGAGGGCGAAACTCACATGTTCCTGCACACGGCTTACTTCGCATTCTTCATCTTCATCGCAGTGTTCAATGCATTCAACGCAAGAACCGACCGCGTGAACCTGTTCGATAATCTCGGCAGGAACAAGGGCTTCCTTACGGTATTCGGCATAATCGCAGTGGTACAGATACTCATGACATACCTCGGCGGCGCTATCCTCAGCGGATACGGTCTGAATGTAACCGAATGGCTCATGGTCCTGATAATGGCGATCTCCATCATACCGATAGACCTCATCAGAAAAGCGATAATGAACGCAGTTTCCAAAAAGTAAATCACACCCGGCTCGCGCTGTGTCATTCAGCGTGAGCCATGGGCACATATAGTTCATTTTAAGGAGGAAAACAAAATGGCAGTTAATCTTTCCAAGGGTCAGCGCGTAAGTCTTGACAAGTCCGTTACTATGGCAAGAATAGGACTCGGCTGGGACACAAACAAGTACGACGGCGGCAATGATTTCGACCTCGACGCAAGCGTATTCCTTCTGGGAGCAAACGGCAAGGTGCTCCGCGACGAGGACTTTGTATTCTATAACAACCTCAACGGCAGAAACGGCGCAGTAGTCCATACCGGCGACAACCGCACCGGCGAGGGCGACGGCGACGACGAGGCCATCATCATCGATTTCACAAAGATCCCTCCGGAGATCGATAAAATCGCAGTAACAGTTACTATTTTCGACGCTCAGCAGCGCAACCAGAACTTCGGTCAGGTATCCAACGCTTACGTAAGAGTTGTAAAGATCGACAGCCCCGACGACGTAAACGGCGAGGAAGTTATCCACTTCGACCTTATGGAGGAATTCTCTATCGAAACAGCGCTGGTAGTATGCGAGATCTACCGCTACAACGGCGACTGGAAGTTCAACGCAGTTGCAGCCGGCTACCAGGGCGGTCTTGAAGCCCTCTGCCGCGCTTACGGCGTTAACGTGTAATCCAATATCAGCATTTCCAGGGGGGGGGCAGCGGCTTGACGGAAGGTTCTATCAACGATATTATTTCAGCGGTACCCACCGGAGGCACCGCAGCGCTACCCGTCGGCGAATTTGAAGGTCCGCTGGTCATAGACCGCGCCATGAAGCTTGTGGGGAACAACACCACGATATGGGCGCGCCACGGCAGCGTTATCACCGTGAATTCCCCCGGGGTCACGCTCGAGGGACTGCGGGTGGAACTCACCGAGGGCGACGTCACCGAGACCGCGATACAGGCGAATTATCCGACCGCAATCAGCAATGTGGAGATCCTCGGAGCGGTAAACGGCTTCGGCAGCGAGGACGGCATGTTCGACATTCCGCGCACGCTGACGCTGGGTGAGCTTTCAGCGCAGGAGAACAACACGTTCCGCATGACGGTGAACATTCCCGCTCCGGCAGAAATTTCGTGCTGCCAGGGTGGAGTGCAGTTTCTGCCGGAAAGGCTTCCTGCCGGCCGCAGCGATGTCCGTATAATAGTGAGCGCCCCCGGTACCCCCGGACTTATCTACACGGAACTGCTGCTGGTGTCGCAGTTCCAGCGGCGTATTTATCTCACCGGCAGATTTTCACCGGATACCCCCGCGGCAAAGGAACGCGTGATATTCACGGCAAACAGCAGCCCTGACTACACCGCTGCCGCCTCAGGAATTCCCATGCAGCCCCCGGGGAACACCCCCGCACCCGGCGTCGGGATACCGGCACCGGCGTCGTTTATTCCGTCGCTGACGGTGAACGACCCGCGGCAGGCAGCCCCCAGGAGCATAACAATCCCAAGGGAAGCAGAACCAGTCCCGGAACACGTGCCGCTCCCAAACGCGCCCACTCTGGTGGTGAAGCGCGGACAGCGCGTGCCGGTGATGAACTCTGCAGGGAGCAGCTTCTCCGTCTATCTCACCGGGCGGAAGCTCGGTGATGTGGATATCGACCCGTATGCATTCCTGCTGAACGAAAGCGGGAAATGCCCCAACGAACGCGACCTTGTTTTCTTCGGAAACGCAAGTTCCCCGGACGGCGCGGTGCAGTATTCCACCGAAGACGGGCGCATAAGCGTGGACCTTGGCAGGCTCTCGCCGTCGGTGAAGCGCATAGTCGTGGCTTACTCGGTGTATTCCGGGGACGCACGGCGTAACTTCTCGCGGGTGAGCGCCCCGGTGCTTTCACTGTACGCCCAGGGCAGGGAACGCGTGAGCTTCCCGATAGACGGACTTACCAATGAAATAACTATAGTCGCGGCAGAACTGTACATATACAAGGGAGAATGGCGTTTATCCGCTGTCGGCTCCGGCTACCGCGACGGCCTGGTGAAGCTTTGCGGCCAGTACGGCATTGAAGCAAGCACCTGATAAAAAAGCAAACATGAGAGGAATGGTCTGGCAGAATGGCTCCTGAAGGATTTACACGATATATCGGCTACGACAACGCCGATGTTTTCAAGAATATGCTGATAGAGAGCTACGCCGCCGCGAAGAAGAACGGTCTTTTCTTCGAGGGCAGACTGCCGATGGCTTCTACCACTGAGATCAGCGCTGCAGCTTCCTACGCTGCGGCAGACCTTAACGACGAACGCTCCGTGAGGTCCGGGCTGCAGAGCTGGCTGTCCTCGCAGCGGCTGCCCTACAGCGCGGAGGTGATAACTCCCCTGCTGACGGAAGCGATACGCAGCTGCGGACCGAACGGCAAGAACACTTATTTCGTTCTGCTCTGCTGGCTGATGAAGTACCTTTCGATAAGGCCCGCGTCATTCATGTACATCGGCACCGGAACGCTCCGGGAGCTGTATTTCATGCTGATAGTCAGCAGCTGCGGGATAAAGGTGCAGTACGTTTCCTATGGCATGGACGCGGATTTTGAGAAATTCCCGCACAAGGACAAGGTGCGCACTGTCGCCGGTTCCATGAGCGGAATGATACAGATAGATTTCGCGCACATCGACCTTTCAAAGGCAGCGCAGCTGTGCGAGATGCGTGCTTCCGCGCAGCAGGTGGACGGAATTGTACAGCGCCTTGACACCACCGCGGCCGGCGTCTTTGAGGACTTCATGACCGACCGCCGCACCCGCGTGGTGCGCAGCGGCGGAGTATTCCGCGAGGACGGCGTGATACCTGTGTACTGCGCAGCCCTCATCGGGTATGACGACGACGCGGTATACAACAACATGCTGCTTAAATTCAAGGAAGGCTTCGCGGGGAGCCAGAAGCAGCTCATCTTCATAGAAAAGCCGCTCGAAAACCCGAATGCCGATGAAATACGTGCATTAGGGAGCGTCAGCCGCAACAATGTTTCTTCCATGATAGACGAACTCGCGCTGCAGATAAAGCTGAACGGCGACGCGGTGCGCACGGCGCTGGCGCAGTCAGAACTGCGGAAGCTGCTGAATTCGCTGTACACCGGCAACCCGACGGTGGTGTACAATTACGGCAGCAAGTTCATTTCCTGGCTGTATCGCTGCACGCAGGCGCGTAAATACGCGGTGCAGTACGAGGATATACCGCTGATATTGTACTACGGCGATATTTCGCAGTCGGAGCTGTATTTTCTGCACTTCATGTCGCGGGTAGGCTTCGACGTTATCTACATCACGCCAAACAAGCTGCTGCTTGACATCACCGTTGACAAGAACCTCGACAACCGCATGCAGATATTCCAGCTGCCGCAGACCCGCGACAGCGGAAGCTACCCCACCAAGGCAGTGAAGATGAAAGTCAACACGGTGGCTTATTCTGCCGAGCGGGAGCTCGACACAATGCTGTACGGAGGCGACGCGGGGATATTCCGCGACTTCCAGTTCCCGAACAGCCAGACGGTGACGCTGCGCACCACGCTTGAAGAAATAGGCATCCTGTGGAAGCAGGAAGCAAGGTTCCGGCAGGGATTTTCCACTTCCGGCAATCTCGTCACGGTGCCGAACATCTTCGCAAAGATAAGCGGCGTAAAAAACGGCGACGTCAACGCCTACTGGGAGGAAATACGCGACCGGCTCACCCCTGAAACTATCCTCAGGGTAAAGGGGACGCAGCCCGCGCAGCAGCCCAGCGTTGACCTGTCAGCCTACCGCAGTTTCTACCGCAACGGGCAGATAGACACTGAAAGGCTGAAAGCCTCCTACCTCAACCGGTACAACTACCTGCCGGACAGGATACAGGATATGCTGCTCTACAAGCTGCAGGAAGCAGTGGACAGCAAGTTCCTCAAACTGACCGGCGACGACCTGATGTGCACGGTTCTGCACTTCGGTCTTAACCTTGACAAGGAATTCATGAAGCTGCTGCAGAGCTTTGACTTCACGAAACAGCTGCCGAAGCTGATATGGATAGACGCGGTGGAGCAGACATTCTCGCTTGAAGAATGCATTCAGCTCGTGCTGTGCAACCTCATCGGCTTTGACATACTGATATACACCCCGACGGGGTACAAGAACCTTGAAACGTTCGTTTCACCGGATGCATTCGAGGAGCACACACTGAACGAGTTTCAGTACAACCTGGAGGTGCCGAAATTCAGGATACCCACAGAAACGAAGAACAGCGGATTTTTCGGCAGGCTGTTCAGGAAAGGATAACGAATTATGGGATTACAGTTCACACCCGGTTCACAGTTACAGCCCCAGGCTCAGCCTCAGGAACAGGTAATTCAGGCGACCACACTCGCCAAGACCCCTGAAGAGGCAGCGCTCGACGTACAGATCGAAGAAGCAAAGAACTACAACATAGTTGTTGAAACCGACAAGATAAAGCAGGAACTCGCGACCAGCGCGGATATCGACAGACTGGTGAGCACCATCAACCTCAACGACTCCAACACCATCGTCAAGTTCGGTGCTGACGCCGCAGAGGAGATCTCCAAGGCTTCCGACCAGGTGCTGAAATCCATGACCATCGACCAGGTGAACGACACCGGCGTTATGCTCAGGGAGCTCAGCGCTATCATGGATAAGTTCGATATCAAGGAGATCCAGGACGAAAAGCCCGGTTTCTTCGGCAACCTCAAGAAGAAGCTGGAGAAGATAATCGGCAAGTACGAGACCATGGGCAGCGAGGTAGACAAAATCTACGTCCAGCTGAAGCAGTACGAGCGCGAGATAGGCGAAGCAAACACCAAGCTCGACAACATGTATGAAGCGAACCTCGGTTACTACCAGGAACTTGTGAAGTATATCATGGCAGGCGAGCAGGCTGTAAAGGAACTCGACCAGTATATCGAGGAATACACAAAGAAGTGCGAAGCCAACCCCGACGACGGCACTATCCGCATGGACCTCTCCAACCTGACCCAGATGCGCGAGATACTCGACCAGCGCGTAATGGACCTCAAGGTGGCTGAAAACGTTGCTATCCAGACGGTGCCGATGCTCAAGACCATGGAGTATTCCAACCTCAACCTGGTAAGAAAGATAAACTCTGCATTCATCATCACCATGCCGGTATTCAAGCAGGCTCTGGCGCAGGCGATCATGCTCAAGCGCCAGAAGATAATCGCTGACTCCATGCAGGCGCTCGACGAAAAGACCAACGAAATGCTCAAGAAGAACGCACAGAACACCGTTGCGCAGAGCAAGCAGATAGCAGCGATGGCTTCCGGCTCTTCCATCAAGGTGGAGACCCTGCAGGAAACATGGTCCACTATCGTCAACGGTATCGACGAGGTTCAGGCTATCCAGAACCAGGCACGCGAAAAGCGCAAGCAGGACGCCGTTGTTCTTGAAAACATCAAGGCAGACTACAAGAAGCGCATGAAGGCTTGATCAATTAACCACGACCCGGTGTGTTTAGGCGCGCCGGGTATTTTGTTATATTTTTTTGATTTACTGTGGAAATTTACGGACATTTGTGATATAATTAACTTAAAGACGCGCTGCGCTTTATTCAGCGTTTTATTAACCGATATCAAAGGAGGGATAATATTATGAATGAGTGGCTGGATATTACCCGGGTAAGCTTCAGGGTGCAGGCGCTGGCGCTGGCGGTAGTAGTGCTGCTTATAATAGATTATCTGAAAAGCAAGAAGCTGCCGCTCCGGTCAACGCTGGTATTCGGGTGCTTCCTTTTCGTGGGAGCGTTCAACCTTGTCATGGATATGGTGACTTATTACACCCTTTTAAATTACCAGATGGTTCCATCAGCGCTGAACAGATTTCTGCATATTCTGTTCATAGGCAGCGTGGAACTAATGGCGATGTTGATTTTCATTTATGTGTTCTATCTGTATGGCGCGCAGAAACGCTTTTCAGTCTGCCAGATAATTCTCTGCGTCGTACCATTTTTGCTGGCTGCGATAGGGTCTGCAGTCATGCCGATAGAATATGTCGTCGATGAACACGGGTGCTATTCCACGGGTATGGCCGTGTACCTGCTTTACGCGTCCATAATCATCTACATAATGCTCACCTGCGTGCTTCTGTTCAGGAAGAACAACGACAGGCTGCACGGCGACGCCCTGGCAGACTATAACAAGGCAAGGGTGACTATCGCGATAGGTCTTGCGATATGGGTGGTAGTAGCAGGAATTCAGTTCATAACCAGATATGTTCTCATTTCAAGCATCGGAAATGCGCTCATGCTGCTGTACATCTACCTCAACTTCGAAAACCCCAAGCGATTTGCCGATGATGAGACCGATACCCTCAACCGGCAGGCATTCCACATAATGGTGCCGGAAATGCTCGCGCGCAAAAAGACATTCTGGCTGCTCAGCTTAACGGTGGACGACATCGAACAGATAAGCAAGAGCATGGGCTACGACCAGATGAAGCTTATTCTGCGCACGGCTGCAGACAGAATGACGACGGTGCTGCCTAAATCACGGTTCTTCCACTCGCGCAGCAACACGCTTTCCGTGTTCCTCTCTGACAGGGAGCAGGTGGACGCATTGCTGAAAAGAGCGGGCAGCGCGGATTTTGCAGTGCCATTCGGCAACGGAACATTCAAGCCGCAGTATCACATAACCGTCATTGAGTGCCCGAAATTCGGCAGCACCCCCGATGAAATATACGACACCCTCGACTATGTTCTCAGACACCATCATCACCATGAAAACGGCAAGGTGTTCTGGATAAACGAGGACACGATAAAGGACAAGAACTACCGCAAGGAAGTGCTCGCATTGCTGACAAGAGCAGTGCACACAAAGGCATTCAACGTGGTATATCAGCCGATATGGTCCACCAAGGAGCACTGCTTTGCCTCCGCTGAGGCGCTCGTGCGTCTGCAGGACTGCGGGGACCTCGGCTTCATTTCCCCTGAGATATTCATTCCCATGGCTGAGGAACAGGGAATGATAGACGAGATAGGCAGCATCGTGTTCGAAAAGGTGTGCAGCTTCGCGGCAGAAAACAAACTCTGGGAAAAGGGTATCCACTATATCGAGGTTAACCTTTCGGGAATGCAGAGTGTGGATCCGTCGCTCCCAGCGCAGCTTTCGTCGGTCATGGAGCATTACGGCATCGAGCCGAAGTTCATCAACCTCGAAATAACCGAAACAGCCTCCATAGACGGTGGAGAACTTCTTGACGCAAATATGAGACGCCTCCGCAGCCTTGGCTGCCACTTCTCAATGGATGATTTCGGCACGGGATATTCCAACCTCTCGCAGATGGCAAAGGTCCACTTTGAGCTGGTGAAGCTTGACAAGAGCCTTATATGGCCGGCTTTCGGTGAAAGTCCCGAAGAAGCGATGGTGATACTGAACAGCTGTATCGCCATGATACTCCAGCTGGGTGCGAACATCGTCGCAGAGGGCGTAGAGACCGAGGAGCAGGCAAAATTCCTGGCAGAACACGGCGTAAGGTATCTGCAGGGGTATTTCTACAGCAAGCCCGTCCCCGGGGAAGCATTCCTCGAGAAGATAAACGCTGGCGCATAAACCGCATTACAACGCCGCTCGCAATTTGTTAAGTAAAAAATGTGCGAAAAATTAGGTAAATGTGCACATGGAAACTCTAAAAGATTTAGTCAAAAATACTATTGAAATCCGTACTTCTTTTTGCTATACTATACTTAAAGAAGTGCGGAACACCGCACCGGTAATTAAAAAACAGAGAGGTATTCACATGAGCTTAGAAATCTTTGGTCAGAGCATTCCTAACATGCCCTGGCAGGACAGACCCGAGGGCTGCAAGGACGTTATCTGGCGCTACAACGCTAACCCCATCATTCCCCGCGACCTGCTCCCCACCAGCAACTCCATCTTCAACTCCGCTGTTGTTCCGTTTGAGAGCGACAAGGGTCACTTCGCAGGCGTATTCCGCGTAGACGACAAGGAAAGAAACATGGCTATCCACGCCGGTTTCTCCAAGGACGGCATTCACTGGGACATCAACCCTGAGAAGGTTGAATGGATCAACGACGATCCCGAGACTGCTGAGGCTAATCCCTGGCAGTATGGCTACGACCCCCGCTGCGTATGGATCGAGGACAGATTCTGGATCACATGGTGCAACGCATACGGCTGGAAGCCTACCATCGGCGTGGGCTGGACCAAGGACTTCAAGGAATTCCACCAGATGGAGAACGCATACCTGCCCTTCAACAGAAACGGCGTTCTGTTCCCGAGAAAGATCAACGGCGAGTATGTAATGTTCTCCCGTCCTTCCGACTCCGGTCACACTCCTTTCGGTGATATGTACCTGTCCCACTCCAAGGATATGACTTACTGGGGCAAGCACAGACACGTTATGGCTCCTGACAGAGGCTGGGAGTCCAAGAAGATCGGCGCAGGTCCTATCCCGATCGAAACAAGCGAAGGCTGGCTGGTATTCTACCACGGCGTTCTCGAGAGCTGCAACGGCTTCGTTTACAGCTTCGGCGCCTGCATTCTCGACAAGGATCAGCCCTGGAAGGTCAAGTATCGCTGCCGTGAATACCTCATCAACCCGCGCGAGATCTACGAGACCGTCGGCGACGTTCAGAACGTTACATTCCCCTGCGCAGCTCTCTGCGACAAGGACACCGGACGTATTGCTATCTACTACGGCTGCGCTGATACCTGCGTAAGCATGGCATTCTGCTACGCTGAGGAAGTTGTTGAGTACGTAAAGGCTCACTCCAACAAGTATTGATAATACATCTTATATCGGGCAAACCAGACTGCTTCTGCGGTCTGGTTTTGTTTTTTGCGGAATAAAAAACCCTCCATATGCAAAGACTATTCCCATAAGGGGGAATGCATATGCCGATAAAAGCAGTTGATCTGCGTAAATACTACCAGGTAGGAGGTACCACGGTAAGGGCGCTCGACGGAGTGAGCCTGGACATTGCCGACGGTGAATATGTGACGATATGCGGCGCCAGCGGCAGCGGGAAATCCACGCTGATGAACATACTCGGCTGCCTCGACACGCCCACGTCGGGGAGCTACATGCTCGACGGTGAGAGCGTACCCGAAATGGACGACGACCAGCTGAGCCGGATACGCGGCAGACGCATCGGGTTCGTGTTCCAGAGTTTCAACCTGATACCCACGCTGACCGCGCGTGAAAACGTGGAACTGCCGCTGCTGTATCGCGGAGTGCCCAGAAAACAGCGCCGCGAAGCAGCAACAGAGGCTCTGGAGCAGGTAGGTCTGCTGGAACGCGCAAACCACCGTCCCGGGGAAATGAGCGGAGGGCAGCAGCAGCGCACCGCGATAGCACGTGCAATTGCCGCGCGACCCTCGCTGATACTCGCGGACGAACCCTGTGGAAATCTCGACAGCCGTTCCGGACGTGTTATCTGCGAGATTCTCGAAGCGTTGCACATGTGCGGAAAAACGATAGTCATGATAACCCACGACGAAAATGCCGCCCGCAACGCCGAGCGACTTATCCGCATTTCCGACGGGAAGATAGCTAAATGCTGACAAAGGCACGACCGCAATGGTCGTGCCTTTTGATGTTATTCAGCGTTTTTCGGGAACACGCTGAATATAGCGCAGCGTAACAAAATCAGACACGTGAGTGCCCTCGTTTGAACGGGTCGATTTTGTTTTATTCAGCGTTTTTCTAACTTATTTGCTCTCGGTGTTTTCCGCATTTTCTTCTGCGGGGGCTGCCGGAGCCTCAGCCGCCTTTGCAGCCTTTTTAGCGGCGCGCCTGTGCTTTATCAGGATAGTCCAGAGGACTATGTTTATCAGCGCTATCAGCACGCAGCCGCCAATGATAATGATGGGTATGATATCCATTGCCTGCAGCTGTACGCAGTAGTAACCAACGCCGTCCTCCAGCGCAGGGGCGTCCACTATCAGGTAGTGCCCGTTCTCGGTGAACGGAACGTTCTTCCAGGAACCGTTCACGAACTGCATCACGTTAAGGCTTCCCCTGCCCTCGGGCGCCAGGAAGCGCAGCGCGGTGATCTCACCGTCGGCTATCGCGCAATCCACGGTAACTAAGCGCAGCTCGCTGTTGTTGTCAGGAGCGAACACACTGCTGCTTTCAGTCTTGACTGAAATGCTGCCGCTGTCGCCGAAAAGACCGTCCGCAAGCACCAGCCCGAAGCCGCTTTCGGACTTCTCGGGGCTCTCTATCACCGTAACGTAAGGCGTGTATATAGCCTCCACAGTCACGGGGAATGTAATGCAATTACTGTCGAAATCGCTCCACTTTGCAAAGCAGCCCGATTTTGCGGGTATCTCGGGGAAGTCGCTCTCCAGGAGCGCACCGCCGTATTCCACAGCCACCGTGCTGACAGTTTCACCGTCAACCACGAATGTTACGTCGATGACTGCGGTGCTGCCCGCGAGTTCACGGTATTTCTCGAACGAAACCGGCTCAGCCTTGCCAGCGTAGCTTATTCCGTCGATGCCGGCAATACCGCGGTCAACGAAGCTGTTGCGCAGTATTTCCGCATTCTCATCAGAGAAATCCACATAACCCGCTATCGAGCCGGAACGCTCCGTGCAGTCGTATGCGTCAAGTATCGCAGCGTTATCCGTGAGTATCAGACCCTGCCCTGCAATACCGCCGACATAGCCAGCCGACGAAATAGTCACCTTGGCAATGCACTTTCTTATCGCCGAAACCGAATAGCCTGCAATACCGCCCGCATAGTTGCCGGAGGAACTGGTCACCTTTCCGTTTTCGGTGGAACTGAGCACAACGCCCATATCCTGCTTGCCGACGATACCACCGCAGTAGTTCTTCTTTGCGGTTATTTCGCCGGTATTGGTGCAGCTGTCGATAACGTCGCGCACCTTATAGCTGAAGCTGAACGAACGCTGCCCCTCGGAAGCGATATCGTCCTCCGGGTCGAAATCAAAGTCGATCGCCATGGAACCGGTGATACCACCTACATTCAGGTCGCCCTGAACTCCACCGTAATTCACGCATGCAAGCGCCTTGCCCTGCCTGCTGCTGGAACCGTCCTCGGATACGTCAGTGGTAATTCCGCTGTCGTCGTCCTTTTCAAGCACCTTGTCTTTCAGTTCCTGTAGAATGTCGGTTATCTTCGAGAATTCATCGCTTATAGCCTGAAAGTCGTCAAGCAGGACGTCTCCCTGGGCTTCCGCGGTGCTGCTTATTGAAGAAACCGCGCTGGTGATTCCGGAGAAGTCATTCGAAAAGCTGTTGAGAGCTGCGGTGAAATCCGCGTCGGCTGCCGGGAATTCAACAGTCGGCTTGTCGCTCAGGTTCTTAACCGTCCTGGAAAGCTGGTCGAATGCGTCCGCGAACGTATCGCACGACTTTTCAAGATACACGGAAGCGTCAGAAGCCGACTGCGAAGCGCCCTGCAGCTTGTCTACAGCAGCGTTGATCTTATCCGCTGCCGCGTCGAAACTCTCGCCGGAGGAAGATATCGTTTCTGCCGCGCCGGAAAGCTTGTCGGCAGCGTCCGCGATAGCCTGCACGCCGTCCTTCAGCTTGCCGGAATCTATCTGCGTCGTTATCTCGTCGATTGCCTTGTTGATATCGTCCGCAGAGGTCGTGATATTGCTGATAGCCTGGTTGATATTCTCAAGCTGCTTGGAGATCTCGTCATAAACATCGCCAGGAACGCTGGAATTGCTTATATTCTTGAATGCGTCCGTGATATCGTCGATGGCTTTCTGCGCCTCGTAAAGAGCATCGCTGAGTTCCTCGGCAGCGCTCTCCATTTCTTTGAGCCCCTTGTTAAGCTCGTCGGTATCGACAGCATTCTGAATGTGTTCCGCTGCCTTTGCAACATGCTCGCCAGCCGCCTGGATATTATCGGCAGCCGCGCTCAGTTCTTTCTTTACCTTGTCGGTATCAGGCACCTCTGAGGAAGCCGCTTTCAGCGCTGCGGCAGCGTGTACTGCAGCCTTACCGAGTTCCTCAGAAGCGGAAACGTACTCGTCAAGCCCCTTCTGAAGTTCGTCCGCGTCAACTGCGCCGACTATCTTCTGCAGCGCGCTGCTCATCTTGCTCAGCGCCTTTGTGATGTCCTGCATGCTCTCGCCAAGCGCTACAAGCCCGTCTGAAAGCTGCTGGAAGTCCTTGCCGTTCACCCATTCTTTAAGCTTGTCGCACGCGTCGCCTATCTTTGACAGCGCCGTGGAAATGTTCCTTACCTCGCCGTTGGCGTTGTTCAGCGCCTTGATAATGTCCTTCACCGCTGCTTCAACGCGGTCGGTGTCGCCCATTCCCTCTGCTAAATTATCGGCTGCCGCGCTGATGTCGTCCAGCGCTGCGGATATCTGGTCAATGGCTCCGTTAAGGGTGTCAAGCCCCTCCTTGCCCTCGTCTACCGCAGCCTTCATATCGTCGCCGGAAGCGTTTATCTGGTCGAACACCTCTTCAAGCGAATTACTGAACTGGCTCAGCAGGTCAAGTCCGTCGCGGAAGCCGTCCAGCGCCGGACCAACGCCGTCAAGCGCCTCGTCCACGCGGGCAGATATCTCGTTTATTCCGTCTGTCCAGCCGTTGTAAAGCTCCGTTGTCCTGTCGGAAATATCGTCAGCGGACTTACGCAGATTATCCATCTGCCATGTCAGTCCCTGGACCTTGCCGTTTATCGCGTCACCGGCGCCCTTTGCGTCGTCGATAAGGTCGTCCACAAGTCCACCCAGCACGTCCAGCTCATCAAGCAGCTTCTGTACCGTGTCCTTGTCGAAATCTATGCTCTGGTAAGGCTCCATCTGCCCGACAATGCCGCCTACGTCCTTCCTGCCGAATATTTCACCATGGTTGGTGCAGGAATTCACAAAGCCGCTCTGTCTGCCGATAATTCCACCGACGTTGTAGCCGATGTGCTGATAACCCACCGTGCCGAAGTTCTCGCACCCCTGCACGATGCCGTCGGAATAACCCGCGATGCCGCCTGCATCAGTCATTGAAGACGGCTCCTCAGAGGACATTATGCTGTCCCAGTCGATATCCTGGATAGACAGCTTGGCGTCGCTTGCCGTGGTATTTACACTGCACCTGCTGGTGCTGTTGAGTATCGTACCGGAACTTGTTCCCGCAATGCCGCCTGTGGAATGCGAACCCGTGATGGCTCCGGAAGCGCTGCTGCCGGAAATAAAACCGGTCTTTTCGTTCACGCCGGCAATTCCGCCGACATTCGTCGTACCCTTTACGGTCCCCTCAAAGCTGCAGTTTGTGATATTGCCGGAGTTGCTGCCCGCGATACCGCCGACATTCTCACCGCTGCCGCTGGGGGTAATGGTTCCCTTTACTTTCAGCTCCTTGACTATCGCGCCGCGCTGTACATACCTGAAAAGCCCCGCATAGGAACCGTCGTCATTTATCCCTACGCCGGAAATGGTATGCCCCGCGCCGTCGAAAATACCGCCGAACACCGGTATCGGTGTGTATTCCCCGGAAAGCTCGATATCAGCGCCCAGCGTAACGTAAAGGTTCTTGCTGTAGGTATCGAGCCTGCAATCCTGCGCGAATTTCAGAAACCCCTCCGTGTCCGAGATGGTGAGCTGCTCTCTGTCCGACTGCACCGTGGAACTCCCCGCAGCGACTGCCTGCATGGGCACTGTCATCGCAAGAGTGAGCGCAGCAAAAACGGAGATGATCTTCTTCATGTATTTCATTGCCTTAATCCTCCGTTTCGTCTAATATGTCGTCTACGTCGTCCGCAGTGTCAAGACCTTGCTCCGGTGGAGCGTTATTATCTGACGGACTTTCAATATCCGCTATGCGGTTTCCGTCAACGTCGATGTGGTTGATTATCTGACGGTCTACCTTTTCCTTCATCGAATCAGCCGCGTCGGAATCCAGCTGTGCGCTTATCTCGCCGTGTATCATACCGGAGATGTTGGCGTCAACGATACCGCATACATAGCCGCGTACGCGTCCGTTAACGCGCATGTAGCCGGAGCGCTTCTGTATGAGTTCCCTGTGCTTGAGCGTGAACGACGTCTTTTCGATGATGACATCGCCGAGCAGGAGTATCTGCGGCAGCACGAACATAACAAGTCCGATGGAGATGAGGGTACCGCGCCCGAGGCAGATACCAACGGAGGATATCGCAACATCAGATGAAAGGAAGCCGATGAGAAGTCCCGCGATAGCGAGTATCGCACCGGAAGTGATTATCGTCGGGAACGCCTGGTTCAGCGTTTCCACCATAGCGTCCTTTATGGACATGGATTTTTTCAGCTCAGTGTAACGGCTGGAAATAACGATAGCGTAGTCGATGTTTGCACCCATCTGAATGGAGCTTACGATGAGGTAACTCAGGAAGAATATGTTTGTATCCATGAGCACCGGCACTGAGAAGTTTATCCAGATAGAGCCCTGGATTATTGCCAGAAGCAGCACGGGCAATCCCGCAGACTTGAACGTGAACACCAGGATAACCAGCACGAACAGGAATGACAGGATGCTTACCATCAGGTTATCAGTCGAGAACACGCTGGACAGGTCGTAGTCTGATGTCGAGTCGCCGACGATGTAGGAGTTTTCAGGGTAGAACTCCTGCACCACTGCATGCAGTTCATCGAGGAACTTGAATGTTTCCTCGCCCTCTTCAGGGACGTTTGCATAAACCAGCATACGGCTGTAATCATCGGTTTTCAGCTGCTTTTTTGCGTCGTCGAGCTGGTCGTGCAGATCGTCGATTTTGTCGTTGAGGTCATCGTCGAGATTTACATAACCCGCTTCCTTTTCATCATAGATGAACGTGAACATGTCGATAAGCGGCACGGAATAATTGCTCACCGTGGAACTCGTTATCGAGCCGACTATCTGTCCGTAATCCTCCTGGTCCGCTGCATAAGCCGCATAGGCAAGCTGTACGACTTCGATATCCATGTCGGTCAGTTCCGCAAACTGGCGCGGCGTGAGGGAATCGGTCAGAACATAACCGTCCATGGCTTCGATGTTCGCAAGTCCCATGGTGGATTCCACCTGGGGCATTTCCTCAATGCGTTCCAGCAGCTGGTGTTCCTTGTCATAGCTGCCTGCCGGGACTATTATTGCCATCATGTTGTTGGAGCCAAAGGTTTCGTCTATCTTTTCTTCGGCTATCTGGGTGGCATTCTTGGTGTATGTGGAAAGCGTGGAATAACCGTAAACGTAATTGGTCTGGTTGGAGAGAATAAAGCCTGCAACCAGTATAACCGCGAATATCGGAGGCACAATGAACTTGGTCTTTACGTCGAACTTACCCACAGCCGTGATGTTCGGTACGAAGTTGCGGTGGTGCGTCTTGTCGATAAGCGGCGAGAAGGACATCAGCAGTCCGGGCATCAGCGTGAAAACGACGAAGATACTGAAGAAAATCGCCTTGCACAGCACGATACCAAGGTCAAAGCCAAGCTTGAACTGCATCAGCATCATAGCCACCATACCGGAAAGCGTGGTAAGGCAGCTGGAGGATATCTCCGGGATAGCCTTGCTGAGCGCAGTCACGACCGCGTCGCGGGCGTCCATATTGACGCGCTCCTCGGTGTAGCGGTTGCAGAGGATGATCGCGTAGTCGATGGCGAGCGCGAGCTGCAGAACTACCGCGATGGAGTTGGAAACGAAGGATATCTCGCCAAATATGAAGTTAGTACCCATATTCAGCAGCGCTGCCATGCCGAAAGTCATCAGCAGCACCGGTATCTCCATGTATGTGTGCGATGTAAAGAACAGCACTCCGATGATGATCACCAGCACTATAACGACAACGGTCTGCATTTCTGCCGCGATGGTCTCTGAGGAACTGTTGCCGACGGCGCTGTTTATGTACTCGTCATAAGGCTCCAGCTTTTCCTTGATGGCTACCATGGCGTCCTTGGAGATCTGGTCGTCCTCCTCTCCGTCGAACGTGACGGTAAGCAGAGCGGAACCGTTCTTGTAGCTGTCCACGTCGTTTTCCACCTTTACAGTGGTGACGCCATCGATTTTTTCAAGCTCCGCAGCTATCTCTTCCGCTTTTTCGAACGTGACATTCTCCAGCATTATGCTGCCGGAGCCATATGTGATGAACTGGTCGTTCATCAGGTCAAGTCCGACGCGGGTCTCAGAGGTATCCGGCAGATAACTGGTGATATCGTTATTTACCTGCGTCCAGCCGGTGGCTATCGCACAGAATATGCCGGCAATAATGTAGAACAGATAAAAAGCCTTGCGCTTGTCAACGATAAGCGCAGCGATCTTTTCTATCGGCGTCTGCTTTTTCTTTTGCGTACTCATCTGCATTCTCCTGTCTTTATTCAGCGGTGTTCGCTGTTTTTACAAATAGATACAATAATACAGATTAATTATAGCACGCTTCCCTACTTATTTCAATAAACAAATGCGCCTTTTTGTCCTAAAAACAACAAAAAGGCGCATGGAGTGAAACAATGATGTTATCCCTGTGCGGCAGTAATAAGAGCATTCGGTATGGCAGCGGAAAGGGTACCGGTGATATAACGCGCCAGCCGCTGGCGGTCGTCCAGGACGTCGCGCTCGATGCAGTCCAGCAGGATACCAGCCACCGCTTCCGTCAGGAACTTGCTCAGGAACGCCTTGTAGCCCTCCTCGACGTTAAGCCCGCGGAGCTGCTCCACCTCGCATACCAGCTTGTACACCGGCTGGTAAATGTCCTTGAAAAAGAACCTGCCCAGTTCCGAGCGCCCGATGGAACGCACGATATTCTGCAGCATCGCGAGGTTTTCGCCGACGTAATCCAGCACGAATTCCAGCGCCTTTGAGTTGTCGTGCACAAGGTCGTATTTGTCAAAAAGCAACAGCGCCTCCTGCTCAAGCGTCCATTTCAGCAGGGCATAGATGTCCTCAAAATGATAGTAGAACGTCTTGCGGTTGACCCCGCAGGATTCAACCAGTTCGCGTATCGTTATGCGGTTTATGGGTTTGCTCTCCATCAGCCTTTTGAGCGCCGCAGAAAGCTCCTGCTTTGTCTGCAGGGATTGTTCAGTGTGCTTCATATATTATCTCCGTCGGGGTGACCTCAATTAAAGTTTTCCGGACATTTCGCACGATTTGTCCGGCTATTTTATTATAGCCGAAATTGCCTGCTTTGTCAAGCGTATATACATTTAAGAAATATGCCTTTCTGCCCTTGATTTTTTTGTGATAATGTGGTATCATATATTTTATAGATACAATACCGTACAAGGGAACGGTGAACTTTCACACGAAAGGAAACATTGAACAATGAGCGAAGAGAAAAAGGAATTCGTAAAACACGAAATACCGCGCCCGGAATTCCCGAAGCGCGCGATAATAACCGGCGGCATGCCCTATGGCAATAAGAAGCTGCATTTCGGTCATATAGGCGGCGTGTTCGTTTTTGCGGACGTGTATGCAAGGTTTCTCCGTGACAGGCTGGGCGACGAGAACGTGATTTTCGTTTCCGGCACCGACTGCTACGGCTCCCCTATCGCAGAGAGCTACCGCAAACTGTGCGCTGAGCAGGGCTTCAAGGGCACTATCCACGATTTCGTTGAAGAGAACCACAAAGCTCAGAAAGAGACACTAGACAACTACGAGATAAGCCTGAATATATTCGGTGCCTCCGGTCTTGGCAGGACTGCCGAAATACACAACAAGGTGTCAGACTGGTTCATACGCACACTTTATAAGAACGGGCATCTCCGCAAGATAAGCACAAAGCAGTTCTATGATGAAAAGGCAGGCTGCTTCCTCAACGGCAGACAGGTAATAGGCAAGTGCCCCGTAGACGGCTGCCAGAGCGAAAAGGCATACGCCGACGAGTGCGACCTCGGTCACCAGTACATGCCCGAAAACCTCATCGACCCCAAGAGCACCCTCACCGGCGACACACCCATCATGAGGGACGTCGAGAACTGGTATTTCGACCTGCCCTCCTACAACAAGCTGCTCAAGGAATACGTCGCAAAGATATCCAGGCAGAAGAATGTGCGCCAGCTGGTTTCCAGCACTATTTCAGAGTTCCTGGCAGACCCGGTGGTACACATCAAGAACGAGCTCATCGACAGCTACAACAAGGTCAAGGACCAGCTGCCGGAACATGAATTCATCGAAGAAAAGAAGAAGCCCAGCTTCACCATCAAGTTCAATGAACTCGACGAGATGAACAAGGCTACCGAGATACTTTCCGCGAACGGTATTCGCTACCGCACGGGCAAGACGCTGGTTCCGTTCAGGCTCACCGGCAACATCGAGTGGGGAGTTCCCGCACCGGTGCTTGAGGGCGAAGATCCTCTCACCATCTGGGTATGGCCGGAGTCCCTCTGGGCGCCTATATCATTCACCCAGGCCGCTCTCGAAAAGCAGGGCAGGAACCCCGACGAGTGGAAGGATTTCTGGTGCAGCAAGGACGCGACCGTTTATCAGTTCATCGGCGCCGACAACATTTACTTCTACGGCGTTGCGGAAATGGCAATGTTCATGGGACTTAAAGAGGGCGAAAACACTATCGACCCTCCCGAGGGCGAAATGCAGCTGCCTATCCTCTGCGCCAATAACCATATTCTGTTCCTGGACAAGAAGGCTTCCAGCTCCGGCGCGATAAAGCCTCCGATGGCTGCCGACCTGCTGGATTACTACACCGCCGAGCAGCTCAGAATGCACTTCCTCGGTCTTGGTCTCGGACAGCGCAGCGTAAGCTTCATGCCCAAGCCCTACAACCCCAACGCAAAGCCGGAAGACCCCGATCCCGTTGTTAAGGACGGCTTCCTTCTCTCAAACGTGTTCAACAGAATTATCCGCACCTGCATTTATTCCACCCAGAAGTACTTCGGCGGAGTTATGCCGGTGGGCGACATCGACGAGCAGGTGCTCGCGGACGCAAAGAAAGCTATCCTGGATTACGAGCGCTTCATGTACCGCTTTGAGTTCCACCAGGCTACCTACGTCCTCGACAGCTACATCAGGAAAGCAAGCAAGTACATGGCAAAGAATCTGGGCGACGCCGACAAGGCAGACGACAACGAAGCACGCCGTCACGCGCTCATTCAGGTGTTCCACATGATAAGGACCGCTGCCGTTCTGCTGCACCCGATGGCTCCAAAGGGCACCGAGATGATACTTGAGTACCTCCAGCTGGACAAGAGCTTCTGGAGCTGGGACAAGATCTTCGACACTATTTCGGATTTCACCGGCGGCAAGGATCATCAGCTGAAGTTCCTCGAACCGAGAGTGGATTTCTTCACCAAGCACCCGAGCCAGTTAGCCGCTTCCGCAGAAGAATAAAAAACGACGCGCTGTAAAATAACTCAATACCCAAGCCCGAGCAACCATACTATGGAAGCTCGGGCTTGTTTATGCTGCAAAAAAGAAGAAGGCCCCGAAAAAAGCGTATGACAAACAAGCCGGCGGGGAAATGCCATGCACAAAATGTAATAAATATTGAATCAGGCAGCAGACCTGAGAGCCACTTTTTTCAGATGGAACTTATGAAGATTAAAACCGCAGGAAATCATGCCGTGATAGTTATTGGTAAGGAGGCAATTTATGAAGAGTAATATTAGTCTGATGATCATAACGTTACTATCAGTAATGCTGTTATCAAGCTGCAATGATTTAACTCACTCTCCAATTATTGAAGATAACACTGAAACCATTTCTTCAAGTAATCAGACTGATATGTCATTTACTACAAGCATTGATTTTTCTGAAAACAAAATATTTTCAGAAGAAAGCCTTGATCATTATAGTCAACAGCTTGATATAAAGGATTATGTATATGCGCCTCCGGATGAAGCTTCTGAATGCAGCTTTGCAGTTGACAATATTGTGCGGAAAGTAGAATTCAGCTATTATCGGAATGATGAGTTTGAAGCTTTGCCTGATAGTATTTTTGATGAGTTGCAAAGCTATGTCACTGCAAACGATCTTGTCGCTGAAAATGAAAGATTAGAGTGGATAGGCGTTGATAAGTTCGACATAAATTCAGACGGAACAGATGACTATATTATTGAAGGGCAGGTAATGCCTGTTGATATAAGATCCGTGAATGCAGGCGATTATCCGCATCAAAGTTTCAATCGCATATATTTACGATAATGGGAAATACCGCGCATATGATTTTCCTGCATCAAAATACAAGCGCTATTATATTCTGTCCAGCGCCTGCAATGGATATAGCAGTTTTATCAGCGATTTAAACAGCCTTTCACTGATATATTTTGACGGCAGTAACTATGCGACAAAAACCATTGGAGCAGAATATACATGGGAGTATCTGGACAATTCGATCGTCAAGATAACTTGTTATCCCAGTCAAATTGAAGATGGGTATGTAGTCGCCAAGTGCTTATATGATTCAGATATTATTCAGCATACCTTGTTCTATTCCTGTCTTGCAGACGGCTCACCCTATATCCCGTCCGACGGGAAGGTCGATTTCTACATTGAACTCACTGAATCCGCTCCACAGCAGAATTATTTCTGGATCGGACCTATTGAAATAAAATGCTTCTCCAAGAGATGATCACCCACCCGGAGTATGGCTCTGCAAAGCCGTTTGCGTGAAATCAGTCCTGCCGGTGCGGGTCATATCTCATCGTGATAATACCGTGTAATAAGTTCCGCAATGCCTGAAGCGACCGGCTTCCAGCTGGATTCTTCGTGCTCCCAGATATAGATAGCCGTTTCATCGACAGCCCCGTCGGAATCGGCATGGTAGCAGTAATAATCCCCGCAGCCATTTCCGGCAAAAAAGATGAACTTGTCTAGGGAAACGCTGATTAAATCAAATTCGCCTCGCTCAAACGAGCATACTCACGCGGCTGAATTTGATACGCCGCGCTTTAATCAGCGTATCCCTAGTTCTTTCGCAAATTCCTCATCGCTGTACTCTGCCTGAATTTTTCTGTTGAGCCTGGTCTGTTCAACGATCTCCTCCACAGACAAAAGCAGGTAACTATCGCCGTTCATTTCAAGAAGTAGCGCCCTTAATTCCCCGGGGAATGCATACCCTACCTCCTTTTCAGCGTTGTTTATGGCGTTTTCAGAACAAGGCGGCTGAATTTTTACCCACCTGTTTTCTCTCGTCAATTCCGAAACCAATTCTTTATACATGCTTTACCCCTCCCCCAAAATTACGGTCGCTGCGATTTTCATAACCCGAAATGAATTACCCATTTGTTTTCATATTCCGCCTTTTGCATAAGCCTTGTCAGTTCTGATAATTCCGGACGGTTCCTGATAACCGAGATGAACTCTGGCAGCGACGACGGTGGAATAAGCGTAATGCCGCAATACGCAAGACCTTTTTCGCGCACATCAGGCGAATGCCAGCAGAAATCAATGTCGTCAAGGTCTGAAAGAATAATTTCTATGAACTCGTCATCGACAGATATGCAGTTATATTTTTGCGGCTCGTATTCATCATATCGCTCACCCTTTTGCGGTGCAGCCTGCATTATTCCAAACTCATGCTTTGCCATTGGTTCACCTCCTGAATTCCGGTTCATTTTATAATTTGCCGATATGCACGGAGTTCACCGGAGGCGAACGTATGTGCACGGCATTTTGATTTATAATAAACGCTTTGCGTTTATTATATCATATACAAGGTGGAAAATCAACCGTCCGATTTCCCGACAAAAATACTGCCGCGTACATTCCTTTCATTTCCGGCGCTAAAACCATGGGCAGAATATTGATTTCCCCTTAATATAGTGGTATAATTAATGACACAGCACCTCTTGATTTCCAAAAGACAGCAGGAGAGAACACGATGAAAAAAATCCTTTTCACAATAACAGGTATCGCTCTTCTTATATGCATCGTATTAGCAGCCAGGCTGAGCCAGTCCACACCGGATAACGCCGTGATAACGGATATGCTTCTGTATGAGCACGACAACAGCAGGTTCTACATAGACGTACGCTTCGCTAAGGAGGGATTTGACGGCGTTTTCTCTGACAAAATCGAGCTGCGTATAGTTGATTCCTGGAGGTTCAACGTCAAAGCCGAACCCGAGCCGATCCGGCACGCCACAGTCAATACGATCGAAATTGAATACAACTCGCTGCCGGTGAATACAGTCAGCGATGAGTGCACGATAATCACCAACGCGCCGATCGCGGATAAGTTCCGGACCCCCGATAACCGAAACCACGACCTCTACATTCTCGACGACAAGTATCTGCTTTTCCGGTATACCGACGACGAATACTACTATGCCAGGTGGTGGCAGCCCATGTATAACTCCGACCGCAAGACCCAGGCTGAAATACTGGAATACGCCGATTATAGGGATATTGACCCGTTTAAATTCGGTCCGGTGTATCACGCGACAGCCGACGGACGGCTGCAGTGCATCTATAAATACGGCAACTGCGTTTATTACCGGCAGATAAACTGAGATAATGCAGATCTGCATACCATTTTCCGGCAAATATATGCTATAATTATCACAGGCAGATAGAAAAATGCATATTCCTGCTAAAAGGAGAGGTATCACCATGAAAATCAAACGCATCATCTCATCGATACTCGCTGCGGCAGTAATGCTGACTGCGCTGCTGTGCGGCAGCATTCCCGCGGCTGCGGCTTCAAAGGGTATCTCAGTCACCGGGGAATTCAACGCGGGGCTTTATATCCTGCAGGTGTACGGGCTGACTAAAAAGCAGTACACCACCTTCGTCAACCAGAAGGACGGCTTCCGCGTGAATGTATTCAGCGGCGACGGAAAGGCGAATATATTCCTTGCCGCGGACCTCATGAAAAAATCCGACGCGCCTGCCCTTAAAGGCTACAACGGCGGTCAGAATGTCTATGTCGGGCTTAAAGGCAACGACGTCGTTTCGTTCACCACGCTCTCAGATTTCGCGGGGTATTCCGCGCTTTACGGCAGCGCCCCGGGCAGGACCTACGGCTTCCGGTGGGAATTCGACGCGGGCGACGAGATGGTGACGTCTTTCCTGCAGGGAGTGACAAAATCGCCGGAGGTGAAAGTCACCTTCGAGGACGTCTACCGCAACGCCGTGAAGCCCGCAGGCCTCAGATCAGAATACAAGGTGAATGCGTCCTGGGGCGACGCTCCCCTCACTGCTGAGCGCGGGAGCAATTCCCTCAGCGTGACCGTGCCCACCGAAAACTACTACAAGTACAGCAGCACCAGGGGCGCTGAGATGTCCCTGAAACTGAAATTCGGCAGCTATACCGTCAATACGGTGTTCAACGGAGGCACCGGGTTCACTTCCACTGCGGATAACGGCGGAAAGGACTTCATCGACAAGGTTTCGATAAAGGGAAAACTCACGCAGCACGGCGGCATCACGCTGACGTATACATTCTCTGACAAGACTGCGGCAAAGGCGCTGGCTTCCAAGAAAAGCACCATGACCTACGCCATCACCGCAAACGGAAAGCTCATCAGCGGAAGCAGATCACCGGTGACGCTTCTGCGCGCCGGAAAGGGCAATATCAGCAAGCTTTCCATTGAGGCGCCGGGCGACCAGGTATACACCGGCAAGGCGATCGCTCCCCTGCCCGTTATCCGCGACGGCTACAGAAAGCTCGTCAGGGACAGGGACTACACCCTCGCCTACAGGAATAACGCCAAAATCGGCACCGCTTCTGTAGTTATCAAGGGCAAGGGCGCTTACAAGGGGAAGATCACCGTTAAATTCAGCATCGTACCCGGCAGCACCACCCTCGCATTCAGGACCACCGACGCGGGAAAGATACTCTCATGGCGCAAGATACTCGGCGCGGATAATTACGCGCTTGAGCGCCTCACCGACGGCGAATTCGCTGAATTCAGAACGCTTGACGGCGATATTTTAAGCTACACCCTTGCCGACGGTGAAGAGGGAACGTTCCGTATATGCGCGCGTAAAAAATCCGGGGATAAGTACATTTGCGGCGCGTGGTCGAATTCTATAGAAGCGCTGTAATTTCCGTCATCATTCTTTCACAATGCTATCACCCCGTATACACACTGATGGCGTAAACTATTGAAAATATGTCAGAATACTGGAAAGGAAGCATTATGAAGAAAAGAACAGCGATGATACTTGCAGCGGTACTCCTGTGCACCGGCTGCCAGAACGGAAATACAGAAAACAGCAGCGTGACTTCCACCGCAGAAGCCACAAGTTCCCAGACGGAAACAGACCCCGCAGCAGCGACCAGCGAACTCCCCACCGAAGAGGAACAGCCCGTCACCGCAGAACAGACGGAGGAACCCGTGATAGTTCCCGGCAGCGCCAAAACGGTATTCAAGCCCGGCGTATGGCGCGGCGAGGACAGCTATTTCTTCTTCCACGAGGACAACAGCGGGCAGCTGCTGTCGTTTGAAAACGGCATAGGAGTGGGCTTCCAGGTGGAACAGCCTGCCGACGACGGGACTGTGACATTCCACATGGGGGCAGCGGACAACAATTCCGTATTTGCACTGTCCGATGTTTCGGAGGACAGCTTCACGCTGACAACGGACGACGGACAGACGGACACGCTGGTGTATGTCTGCGAGGGCGACGATAATACGTTCAGGTTCTACACCGACGAGGAACTGCAGCAGATCGCGCTGAACTACTACCAGGCGCAGACTGGCTACGCACCGCAGTACAGCGGCATTAAGAGCAACAACGACGGCACCGCGACGATACAGCTTTTCGACCAGGTGGACGACCACAATTCCACGTCGGCGTGGTACACCATCGACCGCGTTACCCTGAAAGGAACAGACGATATGCTCAATGAGGAAGTTGACATGTCGGAATTCGCACAGTAATACCAAAGGACCGCAGCGATGCGGTCCTTTCAGCTTATCGAAAAAAACAGTTTTACCCGTGAAGCGGGCTTTTGAAATCAGTTTTTTACCTCAGCCAAGGCTGTTCTTTATCGCAAGGCAGAAGTTACAGAAAATTCAAAGGGCGCACGCAGGTACGCCCTTTATTTTTATTTGCAGGAAACCGTATTAGACCACTGTCCGTATACTTTCTTTCCGTTTATGCGGACATACGGGCGCACCTTGAATTTATATGTGCCTGCCGCTGTCATTTCAGCGCTGTATTTTGTGCCTTTCACGGTGGTGAGTTTTCTGAGCTTTCCGCCGCCTACCGAATAATATATCTCATACCCTGCCGCGCCTGTGGATTTCTTCCAGCTGAGCACCGCGTCTGTGTCGGAAGTCTTGGCGCTGACCCTGACCTTCTTCGGAACTATGTTGAACGTGACGGTCTTAGTGCCGGTGTAATTCCCCTTGCCGGTGATGGTGACAGTCGCTTTGCCCGGCTTGGTGTTGTTCTTGTAGGTCACGGTGTAGTCGGTGCCGCTTACAAGCTTCTTGTTTCCGTCCTTGATGGTTATGGACGGCTTTATTGCTTTGCCGGTGTAGGATTTGCTAGTTATTTTGTTTATAGAAAGCTCTGATATATCATTCGAACTTTTATCAGATGAACTTGGATATGTGACTGATAATGTCACTTTTCTATTTTCTAATTTGCTATCGCCTTCACTGAAAACTGCAAGCATGTAATTATTATTCTTTTTTACATCAAACGACACCATTCCACTATAGCTATCTGCGTCTGTCCCATCGCCATCACGTCCGCCGCAAACTCTGACCTCATATTGAATAACCTCCTTTTTTCCATTTTTTTCGCCAAACACACAACCATAATCGTACGCTTTCCCGAAGGTTGAATTTGTAGTAACCCCTTCTGAGTCACTTAAATATCTATTCTCATATGTCTTATCAGTGTAGATATCAGCATTGACGAGAGCGATACATACAAAAGCAGGATCAAATGTTGTCGCATTTACTTCTACAGTTCCGTTTGAAGAAACAGGGATCGAATAATACCAACCAGTATTTTTAATATCCGGTTCAACCAAAGTCAATGTTTTTGTTTCTCCATTTTTCCACACTGGCGCATTAGTTTTCTTGCATATAGAATCTATAGTGTCTTGGTTCCAGTATGCACTTGCAGTTGATACCATAAAAGACCCCACCGCAATCACCGCCGCCATTAGCCCCGCCAAAATCTTTTTCAGTTTCATATTTACAAACCTCCACTAAATTACTAACCAATGTAATACGATTGGTTTTCACTAATATTATAATATAATATATTGGATTTGTCAAGGTATACTAATGAAATATGTTATGATTTTCTATACAGAAAGGAATGATATATCATGGCATACTACCGACGGATAAGAGAACTCCGGGAAGACAACGACAAGACCCAGCGCGAAATCGCTGAATACCTCGGCACACCATATCAGTACTATGCAGTCTATGAAAAGGGCGGCAGCGAGATATCATTTGAACGCGCCATCGCTCTGGCGAAATATTACAATGTGAGCCTTGATTATATCGCAGGTCTGACCGATGTCAAACAGAACATCTCCGTGAACAGCATTTCAGACAATGAGCTGAAACTTATAGACCTCCTGAACAGCCTGACAGCGCCAGAAAAGAAGCAGTTCTCTGAACTGCTGAGCGCAATGCAAAAAATCATCAGATAAAAAATCCCCCGCTCACCGGAACGGGGGATTTTATTCTTATTGTGACTTACAGCTCGATAACGATATCGTTCTCAGGCTTGAGGATAGAGTCGAGGATCAGCTTGCCCTCGATCTTCTCGCCGTTGACTGTAACGGACTTCACGCCGTGCTCGGAACCGTTCGGGTTCTTGACGGTAACGTGCAGCTTCTTGCCGCGGAAGGTCTTGTCCATGGTGTATTCCTTCCACTCGGAGGGAATGGACGGGTCGATAACGATACCCTTTGTTTCGGGGTTAAGACCCAGGATACCCTCTGTTGTGCCTACCATTACGGTGGAAGCGGTACCAGTCAGCCAATGAACGTGTGCGCGGCCTGCGAACGGGCTGTCCTTGCCCTCAACGAACTGACCGTATACGTACGGCTCCAGAACTCTGTGCTCTGCGTTGTCGTTGTAGGTAGCGGGCGCTGCTTCTGTCCAGTACTTGTATGCGCGGTTGCCGTGACCCAGCTTGGATTCAGCCAGTATCAGCCAGCCCTGGGGCTGAGAGAAGATACCTGCGTTCTCCTTGGTGCACTTGTTGAAGCACTGCATGAGCGCTCCGGGGAAGCCGTGCTTAACATAGGGAGGATACATTACCATTGCGCCGTAGGGAGTGTTCAGCTCGCGCTCAACGCTGTCCATAGCCTTCTCGCCCTGCTCCTTTGTGGCAAAGCCGGAAATTACGGACCAGCTCTGCGGGTTCAGCCACATGGAAGCCTCGGGGTCGGTGCGCTGACCGATAACGGTGCCGTCCTCCTTGTAGCCGCGGATCCATCTGTCCTCGTTCCAGCAAGCGGAAAGGATAGTGTCGAGCTTTGCCTTTATCTCGTCGAGGTACTTAACGTACTCGGCGTCGTTCTTCTCAACTGCATAGGTGCGCAGTATCTTCACTGCATATACCAGCTGGAATGCAACGAATGTGGACTCGCCCTGCTTGCCAAGACGGAGGCAGTCGTTCCAGTCTGCGTGCAGACCTGCGGGCATGCCGTGGTTGCCGAGGTGGTTCATGGAGAAGTCGATGGCTCTCTTGAGGTGGTCGTAAACAGTGCCCTTCTCGCCGTCGTTAGCGTAGAGTATCTCCTCGTCGAGGAATGCGCTGTCGCCGCTCTCAGAAACGTACTTGTAAACGGTCGGGAACAGCCACAGGGCGTCGTCTGCACGGTAGCTGGGGTGACCGGTCTGCTTAGCGTATACGGAGTTCTCGTCGTTCTCGTCGGGGTGGTTCTCCTGACCTGCCTTGTGGTCGTACTTTACCAGGGGCAGACCAGCGCCGTTTGTAACCTGTGCGGAGAGCATGAACTCGATCTGCTTCTTTGCCATCTCAGGAGCGAGGTGGATAACGCCCTGGATATCCTGAACGGTGTCGCGGTAGCCGAAGCCGTTTCTCAGACCGCAGTACTGGAAGGAAGCCGCTCTGGACCAGATGAATGTAATGAAGCAGTTGTATGCGTTCCAGGTGTTGACCATGTTGTTGAAGTTTGCGTCGGGGGTGTGTACCTGGAGGTTGTTCAGCTTGCTGTGCCAGAAGTTCTTGAGCTGCTCAAGCTCAGCGGCAACGGTGCCGGGCTTCTCGTACTTAGCGATGATCTCGGTGATCTCAGCCTCGGTCTTCTGACCGCCCAGTACGTATGTCAGCTCCTTGCTCTCGCCGGGCTGGAGCACGATGTCGCTCTCAAGCGCGCCGCAGGAGTTGGTATTGTAGTTCAGGTCGCCCTTGAGTCCCTCTTCGATGCCCTTGGGGTTAGCATAGCTTCTGTAGGAGCCTACGAAGGAGTCGCGGTCGCCGCAGTAAGCGTCTACCTTTGCAGCAGCAAGGCCCAGGAAGCGTCCGCTGTTGGGGTTGTAGATCTCATTCTGCATCTGGTGGATATAGTTGCCCTTGAAATAGGTGCGGGTGATGAACAGTGTGTACTGCAGATTTACCTGATCCTGCTCGTAGTTCGGGTCGTTGACGAACTCGCAGTAGCCGGTAACTGCAAGCTTTCTGGGCTTGTCGGAGGTGTTTGTTACCTTGGCAGCCCATACCTCGTATGTAGCGCCCTGAGGAACGTAGTAAGTCACCTCGGACTTGACGCCCTTGTACTCGGAAGTGATGATGGTATATGCAGTACCGTGACGGCACTCGCTCTTGAACTCGTCTAGGGGCTTGCATACGGGCGCCCAGGAAGCAGACCAGTATTCACCGCTCTCCTGATCGCGCAGGTAAACGTAACGTCCGGGGGTGTCGTTTGCAACGCCGTTGAAGCGGTAGCGGATAACGCGTCCGTTAGCGCCGCTCTTTACGAAGCTGTAACCGCCTGCGTTGTTGGAAATGATAGCGCCGTACTCGGGGTCGCCGAGGTAGTTTGCCCATGCGGACGGTGTGTCCGGGCGGGTGATGACATACTCTTTGTTGAGTTCGTCGAAATGTCCGTAGTTCATTGGTATTCCTCCATATTTTCTGTGCCGTTGTCCGGCTTGTTTTACGATTTTCGGGCTTTTCACTGCCCTATCTACATTATAGCAGTAAATCGTTTACATTACAAGGGCGTTGATTTGCACAAAGTTTTCTTTTGTTTTTTGTGCAGGTTCCCCAAATCAGCATTTCAGCCCCGTCGGGGGGGCGCCGACGGAGCCGAATAAGCTGCTATGTTACTGTGCCGTTACGCGCGCTCAGCCCTCGGGCACGAGAACTGCGTAGTTACCCTCGTCGCGCTTGTAAACAACGTTTACGTCGCCGGTCTCGGCATTCTTGAACATGAAGAACGTGTGGTCGAGCAGGTTCATCTGCAGAATAGCCTCGTCAACGGACATCGGGCGCAGGTGGAACTTCTTCTCGCGAATGACTTCGTACTCCTTCTCCTCGGGCTCGGGTGCAAGACCCTCGAACGCGCCGGTGCGCAGGTTCTTCTCGACCTTTGTCTTCTGCTTTCTTATCTGGCGGATAACGCGGTCAACGGTCACGTCGAGAGCGTCGTTCTTGTCCTTAGCGGACTGCTCTGCACGGTAGATGATACCGTTATATTTTACCGTCAGCTCCAGCACGATAAGCTCCCTGCGCTCCTCGAGTGTTATCTTGGCCTCTGCTTCCTCAGGGAAGAAGCGGTCAAGCTTTGCGCTGAGCTTCTGCGTTGCATAGTCCGTAAAGGACTGGTTGATACTGAGCTTCTTAGCGGTGATTGTTACTTTCATACTCATCATTCCTTTCAGGTCGGGCCGGGTTCCCCGGCTGGAATACGGCTGTAGGCGCTGTTTAATTTCCATGTTTTCACACGAACTATTATGTGCCATTAACACCATTTTTGGGGTGCCCCGACAGGCAATACGGCTGTAGGTGCCTTATAAATGGTCATGTTTTCACACGAACTATAGTGTGCCTTTAATACCATTTCCCTTTACCGTATATTCGACCTTGATTAGTAAGACATACCCTTTAGGATTTGTCTGTATACATTGTAACATATTTATTGCAAATATACAAGTACCTTTAAGAAATTTCAGCTTTTTTACACATTCTGCACAAAGAAGTATGTAAACATTGAACAAACAATTTCAGAAAAATCATCGACAAATGTCGAAAACCGGACAGCGCACTGCCCGGTTTTACTCATATTTTCACGAACTGCGGCTTACGCCCTCTGAACACAGTGTAATACCCGAACCCCGCATTCCTGAGGATATCCCCTGCCCGGTCGAAATCCCACGCGTAATGCTCCGCTTTATGCCCGTCGGAACCCACCGTGATTATCTCGCCGCCAAGTTCGCGGTAACGTTTCAGCAGTTCCGGGTGCGGGTGAGCGAACTCAAGCCCGTATTTCAGCCCCGCGGTATTCAGCTCGACGCCCTTGCCCATGGAGATTAGCGTTTTCAGTATCTCGTCGAGAAGCTCCGCGAAATCAGCGGGGCGGTAATTCTTCGCGCCGCTGTACCTCACGACGTAATCCAGATGCCCGTAAACGTCGAAATCATCGAACGCGCGTATATTCGCGAGAATGCTCTCAAAGTACCGCAGAATGCCGTTATAGTCGCCGTGTTTGCTGAAATACTCGGGATAATACGGGTCAACGCCGTCCACCAGGTGCGACGAACCGATGATGAAATCGAAATCCCACCCCGAAACGTACTCCCTCAGCCGCGGCGCAAGGTAATCCATAAGCCCCAGCTCCACGCCGAAAAGCACCCCGATACGCCCCCGGAACTTCTCGCGGAGCTCCAGCAGGCGCGCCCGATAAGCCGCCGTATCCAGAATGAACTCTCCGCCGGGGTAATCCATATCCATGTGCTCCGTGAAGCACACGGTCTTTATTCCCTTGCTGATGAGCGCTTCCAGGGCGCCCTCCATCGGCTGTTCGCTGTCCGATGAAAAGTCAGTGTGCGTGTGGAAATCAGCCGTTATCATCGCTGTCCTCCGGGGTCTTTTCCGTGTTTTCCTCGTCGGTGGAACCTTCAGATTTCAGTGCGCGGACGCTCTCCAGCAGGGAGTTCACGTCGTCGCGGGTGATAGTTCTGTCAGCCTTTTCCTCTGCTTTCTTGTCGAGTTCCGCGCGCATTGCCGCTGCGAGTATCTCGCCTGCCTTTGCCACCTGCCTGTCCTTTTCGTTCTCTTCTGGGGTGGGCATGCGTTCTTCTTCAACGGGGGCGTATTCCTCGTCAAGCTGCACGTTTCTGTCCATGCGGCGATTGATGGTGTTGAGCGCGGCGCCGGTTCCCAGCAGCACCCAGAACATCGGTGCCACGGATACCACGGAGTCGTTGAATATTCCCGCGGCAAGATAGCCCACGATACCCAGCATTACTGCGGTACCCATTATCTGTTCGCGACGGTAGGTCTTTCTCAGCGCATACAGACGGAAGCAATCCACCAGATAGAACACCGCAATGCCAAGAAATGCCACCAGCGCGATAAGTCCGTTGGAATAGAACATCTGCAGGTACATGTTATGCGGCTTGTCAACGGTGATATAGAAGCCCTCGTTGTAGTCGGAATATGCGTAGTACTTCGCGAGAACGTCGTTCTGCGGGAACTCATATGTGAACGTATCCGCGCCATAACCCTTTATCAGGCAGTTCTTCAGCAGCGGGAGCGTTCTGGACCAGATATAGCCTCTCGAGGAACCTACCTTCTCCTTGCCCTCAAAGCCGATATGCTCTGCATTTTCGGGGAGCATCGGGTCTGCGGTGCGGTAGTTTATCATCTCGATCTTCTTGCCGTTCACAAGGTCGAACATCAGCGAACTCTGGCTGTTGCCATAGAAATACATCGCGATAACGTCGCGTATCGAGCTTGTATCGGAGGAAGCCTCAGTGCGCAACGCAACATCGCTGAAATCAGTATCCGGGAACAGGTAGGTGAGCACTCCGCTGATGTTTGTGCCGTACTCGTCGCCGTCGTTATATTCCGTGAACGCCAGGTTCTTGTATTCGCTGTCGTACTCGATATACAGCGTTTTGCCGTTTATGTCGGCAACGACAAGTCCCTCGTCGGTTTTCAGTCCGTACATTCCGTCGGAGGAATACTTCAGTGTTTCGCCGCTGACAGAGCTCATATTGCCGTTTTCGTCCACTGCGTAGGTCATAATGAGGTCGCCCATGCTGATGGCTGCGCGCATTTCAGCCGGCTTGTACGCTATCTTCAGTTCAGGGTACTCGTTGAATGTGTACGACTGCATATCAGTTATCGGCTCACCGTCGCTGCCGGTGAATGTGTAATTGTACGTTTCCTTGTCGTAGCCTACGGTCATGGTGTCGTTCTGACCGGTGAGGACAAGCGTGCCGTCTGCGGGTGTGGATATCTCGCGCAGAGGGAGCTTGGAGAACAGGTCTCTGTCCTCTTCTGCAGCGGGAACGATCAGCCCCACAGCGTCCTCAAACAGGGACGGGATACGCTCAAACAGCTTGTTGCCGAGCGCAAAGTTCGCGCCGACGAACACCACCGCAGCAGAAGCGACCAAGATAACGCAGGGCTTCCAGTGCTTTGCTATCTGGCGTGCGAACACGATTATTCCGACGATGAGCGCAGCTGCCACTGCAACAACGCCGCTTCGCGCGGCGCTTCCCACCAGCAGGAATATGGACATAGCGTCGAAAACGATATACAGAACGCGCTGGAGCTTTGTTTCAGCGTACATCGCCATGACTGTCAGCAGCGGCACAACAAGACCCGTGAAGCTGCCCATGTAGTTGCTGTGATACAGCGAGCCGTTAGCCAGCTGCTGTGCAGTATAGAATGAAGTTCCGGAAATAGCGCCGCGCAGGTCGCTGTCAGCGATGAGGTTCATGAACCACTGCTGCTGCAGAAGATTATGCCCGGTGACCTGAGTAACGCCGAGAATGAAGTTCACGCCAACGCAGAAGAACAGCCCGTACATCAGGAACCTGAAATTCCCCGAGGTGCGGAAGGCGTACATCGAAAACAGGAACATCACGAAATAGCACGCGATGGTCCAGAAGCCCTCGGCGCGGTCGTATTCACCGAAGAACGCGATCCGGGTGTAATCCGACATGGCTGCGGAAATGAGCGACATCACGACGATGACGAACGAGCAGCCGACATAAACCAGCGAGCGCTTTTCAATTCTCCTGAACAGCGAAAGGCAGCACACCAGCGCCATGAATATCATGACGATGGCAAGCACCATGGTCAGCAGCCCCTTGCCCTGGGAATAAACATCGATGAGCTGATAGGTCGTGCCCTCGTCGCCGGTGACGACGCTGCCGCCGTTGTACATATAGGTCTGCTTTAGGTCGGTGACGACAGTTGTTATCCTGAGGACAACCGGTATCACTGCCAGAGCGATTATCGACGGCAGGAACATTATCAGCGCCATCAGGTCGATTTTTGCCTTGTTCTTGTTCATGTTGTATTTCTCCGGTCTGTATGTTTTTTTCTTTTTCTGTTTCTCAGATATTTTTTCTTTGTTCATGAAGCCGCTCAGCGCCGTGCGCAGCAGTATCGAGATATCAAGGAAGAAGTTCCAGTTTTCTATGTACTGCACGTCGAACTCGATACGCTTTTCTATCGACGTATCACCGCGGTAGCCGTTTATCTGCGCCAGACCCGTCATTCCGGGCTTTACCTGGTGCTTTATCATGTACATGGGTATCTTGTCCTTGAAGTCGTTCACATAGAACGGTATCTCAGGGCGCGGCCCCACAAGGCTCATGTCCCCTTTGAGGACGTTCACCAGCTGCGGCAGCTCGTCTATCGAGAACTTGCGTATGAACGCGCCGAACTTAGTGCGGCGCGGGTCGTTTTCGGTGGACCACGCGGTGTCCTTTTCGGCGCTGTCGCGCATGGAGCGCAGCTTGTACATCGTGAATATCTTCTTGTTCAGTCCCACGCGCTGCTGCCTGAATATCACATGCTTACCCATCGTTATCCTGATTATCAGCATGCTCGCCAGCATTATCGGGGAAGTAAGCACCAGCAGCACAAGCGAGCCTGCTATATCCACCATGCGCTTGAGCGCCGCGTTGCCTATATTGTCCAGCGGAATGCGCCTTATATTCATCATGGGGATATTTCCCACCACGTCGATGGCAGGCGACGACGACATATACTTATATATGCTCGGTATCACCGATATTTTCGTACCGGTCAGCTCGCACGCCTCCACCGCTGCGGAAAGCTGCTCGCTCTCGCTGCTGCCAAGGGCGCACACCACCTCGTCGTAGCTGCGCTCCTCAAGCACTTTCTGCAGGCTGTCCATGCCGCCCAGCAGCTTTGTCCCTGCCAGCGGCTCGTCTGCAACGCACCCGGCGCACTCGTAGCCGAGCCAGCGCTGTTCTCTTATGGTGTGCAGGTAATCCGCGGCTGCCTGACCGCTGCCGACTATCAGCACGTATTTCTTGTTGTAGCCGCTTTCGCGGAATTTTCGCAGAGTCTTTCGCAGGACGAAGCGCTTTAGCGTGACTATCAGGAAATCCAGCGCAAGGAATATCGCCAGCGCCCAGCGCGAAAAGTCGATTATCCTGACGACGTACAGCAGCGCGATGAGCGTCATTCCGTCCAGCAGGAACGCCGCGAATATCCGCCCGAACTCCGTCGCGAAAGTCTTGCTGCGGAACGAACCGTAAAGCCCCATGCACGCATATGTGACCAGCTGTATCGGTATGAATATCAGCGCCAGCCTGACGTAATCCGTGAGCGGAAAGTTCCGCTCAAAATCGAGAAGGTTGAACACCAGCAGATAAGCCGCAGTCACCGCAAGCACAGCCGCAGCCGCGTCCGTAAGGACGTTTATGCGGTTCAGCAGTTTCTGATTTTCTTTTATCATTTCAAATCCTTATATATTCCGTACTAAACGGGTGTTTTTTACAGTACATTGCCGATATGCACGAATTTGCCATCAGCGAAAGTATGTGCAGGGCATTTGGCTATAATAAACGCACTGCTTTTATTATAGCACATTTGGCGGCATTGTGCAACAGTTTTCGGCACAATTCCAGAAACTTTCACATGTTGATTTATGTCGGGAAATGTGATATAATAAACGCAAAGCGTTTATTATAAATCAAAATGCCTTGCACATACGTTCACCTCCGGTGAACGTATGTGCATATCGGCAAATTATATCATATCCCTGCGGATATGATATAATATCACAAAAGGAGAGTGATATTATATGACAAGAAAATCTGATAAGGCAAAGCTGGCGTTTCTGGCTTTGTATTTTCTGATACTCACGGTGGAGCGCGTTATAAGTCTGGCGGCTGTTTTCACAGGCAATTCAGCAGAATACGGCATACTTGACTGGTATATGACCGGTCTGACGATATTAGCGATAATCGGCGCGTATACGTTCATCATCCTGCGCTGCCGTCCAGGCGCTGCAAAAAACGGGAACGAAATTTTCGGGAAGCTGTCTGTTGCCGCGGGTATTCTTCTGCTTGGAGGAATGGTGCACACCGAGGGCACGATACCTCCGATACAGTTTGGCGCATACGGAATGATACTGGTTTCTATGGCTATACACACTGCCCAGTGCGTGAAGCAGCATGGCAGCGCGCTGATACGCTGGCTTTCTTTCGGGTTTATCGTTGCGTTTTCAATGGCGATACCAGTGGTCTATACGACAGAAATCGAACTTTCATGGCTTTTTGTACCGCTGGAGGTAGTTGTTTCAGCGGGAATGGTGGTGCTTTTCACGATAATGCTGAGAGGCTTTTACAATGGCGACGGGATTTACAGATTTCCGGTGCTTCCTGTTGCTATAGCCAGTGTTGGCGACGCAGCTGTTCTTGCCTTGCGCTGGAATGAAGAGATAAACGTATTTGTGCTTATCTTTATCAGCGTTGCCTTAGTGCTTTTCATTGCGGGAAAAGCAGTCCTTTCAGCAAAAAAGACATGACAGAAGGGTGATATCATGCGAATTGCTGTTCTGTCGGATATACATTCGAATTTCCACGCGCTGTCTGCCGTTGTCGCGGACGCGGAGAAGCGCTCCCCGGACTGGTGGATATTCCTCGGGGATTACATAACCGACTGCCCCTATCCCCACCGCACGGTGGAATTCCTGCGGGACTTTGCGGAAACGCACCCGTGCGTACTTATCCGCGGCAACCGCGAGGATTACATGATAAACCAGCGTAAGTCCCCGCAGCCCTGGGAATACGGCTCAAAGACCGGGGCGCTGCGCTACTGCTTTGAGAACGTCACCGACGGCGACCTTGACTGGCTGGAAACGCTCCCGATATCGCGGCGCGTGGAACTGCCGGGCTGTGAGCCGTTCATGATATGCCACGGCTCCCCGGACAGCATAAATTACCTCTTTCACACCAACACCCACGAGGCTGAGATAATGATATCGCGCCTTGGGGAATACGGCTGCAGGCTGCTGCTGTGCGGGCATTCGCACATACCGTATATATTCCGGCGCGGTGAAAGAATGCTGGTGAACCCCGGCGCCCTGGGAATGCCTGTGAACGGGCAGACCGCGGCGCAGTATGCAGTCATCGATTACGACGGTGAATTCCACCCGGAAATAATATCGGTGGAATACGACATCGGGCGCGCAGCCGCGGAATTTGCGCAGTCCGGGCTGCTGGAGAAAAGCGCGGTGTGGGGCAGGGGGCTCATCGCGACGATACGCACCGGCGTGAATTACACGGTGCATGCAGTACGCCTGGTGGAAAAGCTCTCGCAGGATACCGGGCTCACCGTGACCGACGAAAACCTCTGGAATGAGGCGGCTGAGCGCCTGGGGATACGCTGAATAAAAGCGAAGCATAACAAAAACCGACGGAGCAAAATCCGTCGGTTTTTCTGTTTGTGTATTACAGCTCTATCTTGCCGTAGAGTGTTGCATTCTTTTCTGCGTCTACGGTCTCCTTGGAGAACTCGCCTGCGTCGGCGGTTTCATCCGGCTCGTAAGTCCTGCGCTTGTATTCACGCTCGAAGCTTGTGGAGAAGCCTGTTGACTGGCGGTAATTACGGGTGCTTCCGTTGCCCCTGCGCTCACCGTTACGTTCGCCGTTGCGTCTGGGGCGACGGTTGTCGAATTTCGGCTTGTCGGCGTAAATAACGACCTTTCTGTAAGGCTCAACGCCGGTGGAGTGGCTGGAAACGCCCTCTATCTCAGCAACGCAGCTGTGGATTATGCGGCGCTCGTAGGGGTTCATCGGCTCGAGGGCTATCTTTCTGCCCTGCTTGATGACCTTAGCGGAAGTTCTCTTTGCAAGGGACTCCAGAGTTTCGCGGCGCTTGTCGCGGTAGCCGTTGCAGTCGATGGAAATGCGGCAGTAGGACTCTTCGGTGCGGTTGCTTGCGAGGATAGTCAGATACTGCAGGCTGTCGAGGGTCTCACCGCGTCTGCCGATAACAACGCCCAGCTTGTCGCCGGTGATATCCAGCACGATGTTGCCGTCGCGACGGACAGCGTTTATCTCGAAGTTCTCAAGACCGAGAGCGTGGAGCACGTCGGTCAGGTACTTCTTGGCAGCCTGAACCTTTGCGCTGCCCTCAATGTCGAAATCCTCAGGGAGTGCGGGCGCTTCGCCCTCGCTCTCGTCCTCAAAGGAAGCGGGAGCAGGCTCCTCTGCTGCAGCTTTCTCAGCTGCGGGGGCTGCAGGCTCAGCCTGCGCGGGAGCCTCGGGCGCTTCGTAGGAAGCCATTACCCTTGCTACGCCCTTCATTCCGAACAGACCCTTTCTGGGCTGTTCGAGTATGTCGAAATCTATTTCCCCGGCAGAAACTCCGAACTCAGCTGCTGCCAGTTCCTTAGCTTCGTCGATGGTCTTTGCTGTGAATTCCTTTTTCATATGAGATCCCTCCAGTTATCAGATGTCGTCGTCCTCGTCCTCGTGGTATTCTTCACCGTACTTTTCTGCGTCGGCCTTTCTTGCTTCGGCAAGCTTGCGGCGGTTGATCTCCTTCTGTGTGAGCTTTTCGCCCTTGTATTCTGCAACTGCTTCCATATCGGCAGCCTGTCTCTTTTTCTTTTCTTCCTTGGCTTCCTGCTTCATGCGCTCGTTGTATTCAGCCTCGGCTACAGCGCGCAGCTTTTCGGGGTTGTACAGCTTGTTGAGCAGCAGGGTCTGGAGAATACCGAACAGGTAGCTTATCGTCCAGTAGAAGCCCGCGCCGGCAGGTACTGTGAATACCAGCACGACGGAGAAGATAGGCATGATGAACATTGTGCCTTTCATGCAGCCTGCATTCTGACCAGGGGTGTTCATTTCCATCGTCTTTGTGGAGATGAGCGTCTGAGCCATGGAGAATACGAATGCCAGTATCGGAATGAGTATCATCGGCCAGCCGAGGTCGCTTGCGGGGTCCTTTCCGAGAGGAATGCCCAGGAACTCCAGCTTGTCGTTGAGTTCAGCAAGGTCGCTCTTTGCAGCGTCGCTGAGCAGGTTATATGCGGAGGTATCTCCGGTTGCAGCTACTTCGCCATAGCAGTTGATTGCATAAAGCTCTCTCTGCAGTGTGGCAGCCTGAGTATAGGTGAGGCTTTCGCTGTCTGCGGTCCCCTTTACGGTGCCGAACTGGCGCTGTACCGTTTCAACGGCGCTCTTGGTGCTCTTTGAGAAGCTGTGCGCGTTGGTGTATTCGGTTTTCTGTGTTTCATCGCCGATTTTGTCGAGCTCTTCCTGCTCAGCCTTGGTGATGGTGTAGAGGTCGCTGTCGGTGAACAGCTTTTCCTTATTCTCGTCTGCCTTGCTTGCGCTGACGGTAGCGGAGGTGATGACTTTCTTCACCATGTCCTTGCTGGTGGAGTCAAGCTTGCTCCAAACGTCCTCGGTCAGCGGCTCTTCGCCTTCCTTGAGGCAGTTTGCGTTGTAGTATTCGAGTATCTGCTTTGCGTCGCGGACGATATCGTTGTGCTTTGTGAGCGCGTCGCCCTCGAGTTCAGCGGTATTGCCGTACTCGTCCACGAAAATCTTCGTCATGGAAACGTAGTAGGACTCCTGCATGATCGCAGTGGTGTTCTGCATGTGCTTGATGTGCGTCATGGGCTTGTAAACAACGTCCAGTACGCCGAACAGGAGCAGGAATGTGATAGCCATGGTGCCGCAGCCGCCCATGGGGCTGTAGCCCTGCTTCTGGAGCTTTGCGAGCTCCTGCTGCTGCTTTTCCTGATTGTTTTTGTATTTCTGCTGGATCTCCCTTACCTTGGGAGCGAAAATTGCGGATTTTGCGCTGTTCTTCTGCTGCTTTATCGCCAGCGGGAGCATAGCCAGCTTTACGATAAATGTGAACACCAGGATCGCAACGCCGATGCTTGCGCCGGTATTCTTGCAGATCACCTCATAGATACCCCAGAGGATATAGCCGAGAGGTGTGCCAATGATGTTGTACAGGAACTCTATTGTGTCCACGTCCTTTCGTTGTGTGCAGCGCCGCGGAAGAGAGTGGTGTATGCGCTGCGTGTTCCTCCGACCGGGCGTTTTTCCCGGCGGCAAATGAATGGTATATATGAAACACGGCGTAGTCAGCCGCTGTTTGTTTCCTTATTTGTAGGACTCCCTGATATCTCCAAGGTAGTCTGTGCTCTCGTCGTCGGGTATGCCGAAATCCGGTGGGACAGGCAGCTTTTCGGGATGGAAGCAGAATTTTTCAGGCACTGGGTCGATGCCGCCGGCGCCGTACGGATTACAGCGCATAATTCTCCATAACGTCAAATAACCGCCCCTGACCGCACCAAAGCGCCGGATAGCGGTAAGCCCGTATTCGGAACAGCTTGGATAATAGCGGCAGCACGGCGGTAAGATCTTTGACAGCGTAAGTCTGTACAGCTTAATGATACCCAGGAATATATACTTCATGACAGCTTTGACAGAATGTTCTTCATCATCAGCGAGTAGATCTTGGTGGATTTAAGCTCCGGCGTCTTGCTCCTTGCGACGAAGATGAAATCATAACGCTTTTGTGTTTTCTCTTTAAGAACCGGCTCGAAAAGGCGGAACGCTTCTCTTATGATCCGCCTCGAGCGGTTTCTTTTGACCGCGTTTCCAACCTTTTTACCGGTGACGATGCCCAGTCGGTTGCAGCGACCGCGTCTTTCCCTGACGTAGCAGACAAAGGCGAAGGTGACGATGCTGTCCCCTTTTTTGAAGAGGAAGCTGAAATCGCGGTTGTTCTTGATCACAATGTACTTTTTTGAAAACTCAGACATTGCAGTCAGATCAGTAGGTCAGCTTTTTTCTGCCCTTTGCGCGACGGCGAGCGAGAACCTTACGACCGTTCTTGGTAGCCATTCTCTTCATAAAGCCGTGCTCGTGCTTTCTCTGAAGCTTCTTGGGCTGATAAGTTCTTTTCATTTAGTAGACCCCCCTTTTGAATTCTGGTAAGATCGCTGCGTGTTTTTTATCAGGAGATATAACTCCCCCGCACACAGCTGTCAACAATAATTAATTATACCCTATTACAAAGCCGTTGTCAAGGGTTTTTTAAAAATTTCCGGATTTTTTCACTATATTAATAACATTCTGTATAAATCCAGGCTCAATATACTAAATTATGTCTTGCTTTTATGTGAAAGATTTGTTATACTATTATTATTGAAATTTAAAGGACGGAGGTGTGTACGTGCGACTGCTAAGATCTGACAGCATGAAAAACGGTGGACCTGAGATATTCACACGACTCTTTCACCAGCAGAAACCCCAGCCGGAAATCATAACCGCGCCCCCTGACCGCACAGTGCTCTCCGGTGGAAGGCACCTGCGCCACGAGCTGAAATACATCATCGACGAGGGGACATATATGTACCTCAGAAACAGGCTGCTTCCCCTGATGAAGCCGGACGCCCACAGCGGTGACAGCGGCTACCGCGTGACGAGCATTTATTTCGATGATGTGTATAATTCCGGCTACTGGCAGAAGCTCAACGGCGCCGAATTCCGCAGGAAGTTCCGCATACGCGCCTACGGACTGGACCCGTCGTTCGTCAGCCTTGAAGCTAAGCACAAGGACGGGCAGTTCATCTCGAAGCTTTCGAAGCGGCTGACTGACGAGCAGTACCGTGCGCTGCTGCGCGGGGATTGTTCCTTTATGTCGGAGCACGAGGGCGAAGAGGACGTTTTCGGGGAATATTACCGCACCGACCGCGTGATGAAGCTGCGCCCGCGGGTCGTCGTCGATTATCAGCGGGAAGCGCTGGTGTACCCGTTCGGGAATGTCCGCATCACGTTTGACAGAAAGCTTTCCGCGTGCTTCAACACGATGGATATGTTCGCGCAGGGAGCGCAGTACACCCGGATTTACGACAAAGAAATAATACTTGAGGTCAAATTCGACAATTATATTCCTGATAGTATACAGGCGGCACTGCAGTGCATAAACGCCCCGATGCAGCCGGTATCAAAATACATAATATGCACAGACAGAATGCTGGAGGTAAGACACTATGGTTGATATGTTCCTGACAAGCGGCTCAAAGCTCGCAGACGCCCTTTCAGTCCTTGGTGGAAGCGCGGACCTCACGAATGCGCTTTCGCTGCAGACTATATTCATTACGCTGCTGACTGCCACGGTATGCGGCGCGGTGATATACCTGGTTTACCGCTTCTTTAACCGCAGCGTTATCTACAACGAGAACTTCAATATCCTGGTGGTGCTGACTACGGTAGTCACAGCATTCATCATCATGACGATAAGCTCCAACGTGGTGCTTTCGCTGGGTATGGTGGGCGCGCTGTCCATCGTGCGTTTCCGCGCGGCAGTCAAGGATCCGCTGGATATCGGCTTTCTCTTCTGGGGAATTGCAGCGGGCATAACCGCAGGCGCGCAGCTTTACTGGGTGGCGCTGCTTGGTACTGCGATAATCGCGGTGCTGTACATAATCATCACCATCTGCCGCAAGGAGAAGAAAAGCTACCTGCTGATAATCCGCTATAATGCTTCCAGCGAGATGAACGTCACGGGAATACTCAACGGCGTGAAGTACCGCCTGAAGAACAAGACACAGACCGGCGACCACGTTGAACTCACCATCGAGGTGAAGATAAAGAAGAACGACACCACATATCTCAGCCGTTTCAACGCGGTAGAGGGCGTCGAGAGCGTAACTCTGCTGGAATACAGCGGGGAATACCTCAATTGATTTTATCAAGGTAACCTCTAAAAACCGGGACACGAGCAGATTTCGTACATGACTTATATCAGATGCTAGGCGTCAAACCGCAGTAATACTGTATGTATTTCAAGGTTTGACAACGAAGCAGATGATATAAGTCATAGAAATCTGCCGTGAAGGAGGTTTTTAGAGGTTACCTCAATAAAAAAACAGGGCAGGAACTTTTACGATTCCTGCCCTGCTGCTGTTTGTTTATTCAGCCATTATCTCGCAGAGTTTGTTGGTGAATTCTACGGGGTTCTCGATAGGCATGCCTTCGATGAGAAGCGCCTGAGAATACAGGATATCCGCATATTCAGCGATCTTGTCCTTGTTGTCCTCGGCGTAGAGCTTCCTGAGCTTTTCGAATATCGGGTGGGAAGCGTTTATCTCAAGTATCTTCTCGGCCTTTGCGTTGTGAGCCTGCTCGTCAGGCATTGCAGAGAGCACCTTTTCCATCTCAACGGAAAGCATACCCTCGCTGGTGATGCATACCGGGTGGGTCTTCAGGCGCTGGGACAGCTTGACTGCCTTAACCTTGCCGCCGAGTTTTTCGGTCATGAGGTCGAACAGACCCTTGTTGTCCTCTTCTGCCTTTTTGATCTCTTCCTTTTCCTCGTCGGTTTCAAGACCGAGGTCGTCAGCGGATACTGACTTGAACTCCTTGCCGTTGTAGTCGTGCATCATCTGAATGGTGAATTCGTCCACATGGTCGGTGAAGTAGAGTATCTCGTAGCCCTTGTCGCGTACCATTTCGGTCTGCGGGAGCGCTTCTATGCGCGCGATGCTGCTTCCGCTTGCAAAGTAGATGTACTTCTGCTCGTCCTTCATCCTGGAAACGTACTCTTCCAGGGTGACATAGCCGCCAAAGCTGCTCTTGAACATCAGCAGATCCTGCAGATTTTCCTTGTTTGCACCGAAGCTTTCGTAAATGCCGTATTTCAGCTGAGTGCCGAAGGAATCGAAGAACTTTTCATACTTCTCGCGGTCGTTCTTCTGCAGCTTTTTCAGTTCGTTCTTGATGGACTTTTCAAGGCTCTTTGCGATGAGCTTGAGCTGACGGTCATGCTGGAGCATTTCACGCGAGATGTTCAGGGAAAGATCCTCGCTGTCCACCAGACCTCTTACAAAGCTGAAGTAATCCGGCAGCAGGTCGGCGCACTTGTCCATTATCATTACGCCGCTGGAGTACAGCTGCAGACCCTTTTCGAAGTTCTTGGAGTAATAGTCGTAGGGCGCCTTTGCGGGAATATACAGCAGCGCGGTGTAGGTAGCAGTACCCTCGGTGCGGGTGTGGATATGCGCGAGCGGCTTGTCGTAGTCGTAGAACTTGTCCTTGTAGAACTGGTCGTATTCCTCATCGGTGAGCTCGGTCTTGGATTTCTTCCAGATAGGGGTCATGCTGTTGAGAGTCTCGGTGACGATCTCCTTTTCGTACTCGTCCTTGCTGCCCTCTTTCAGCTTTTCGTGCTCAACGTCCATCTTGATGGGGTAGCGGATATAGTCGCTGTACTTCTTTACAAGCTGCTTTATCTTGTACGGCGCGAGGAACTCGTCGTAATTCTCCTCGTCGGCGTTGTCCTTGATGTCAAGGATTATCTGCGTGCCGTGGTCGTCCTTCTGCGCTTCTGAAATGGTGTAGCCGTCAACGCCCTCGCTCTCCCACATATATGCGGTGTCGGAGCCGTATGCCTTTGAAATAACGGTGACTTTCTTGGCTACCATGAACGCGGAATAGAAACCAACGCCGAACTGACCGATGATGTTCACGTCGTCGGTCTTTTCGTTCTCGTTCTTGAATGCCAGGGAACCGGATTTCGCGATAGTGCCGAGGTTGTTCTCAAGTTCTTCCCTGGTCATGCCGATACCGTTATCGGTGATGATGAGCTTTCTGTCGTCCTTGTTGACTTCAAGCTTTATCGCCATGTCGGAACGGGTGATGCCGGTGTTCTCGCTCATGGATTTGAAATACAGCTTGTCCATTGCATCGCTGGCGTTGGATATCAGCTCACGCAGGAATATCTCCTTGTGAGTGTAGATGGAATTGATCATCATTTCGAGCAGGCGCTTGGATTCTGCCTTGAATTCTTTTGTTTCTGCCATTTCAAACATCTCCTTATATTTATCGGTTAAAGCCGTTTTTTATGCTTTTAGCACTCTCTTCTTCTGAGTGCTAAATCTATTATACACCTTTTTCAGAAAAAATCAAGGGGTAATTCACAGATTTTTGAAAATTTGAGGTGGATTTTTTAAATGCAGTTTTATGGGTCGCAACTCTGTAATATATCTAAAATGACATATACAAGTGGTCTTGATATATACAAATCACATATGTAAAAATGTTGACATTTATTTTCTGATGTGTTAATATGATTATGGTTGAATATTACACAAAAGCATATAGTGTTCCATAAAAGTGGAAGCACCGGTGAACCTGAGTTCAACTATACTTTCTCTGAAGCCAGCGGAAAGCGGCGCACAGCCGCAGGAATAAAACATTATCCTTGATTTATAAAAATCCCCCACACCGGCACGGTGCCGCGTGTGGGGGATAATGCTGTGTAGGAATCCCTGATTTTCTATGAAATATGCAAAATGTTCCATGCGGCTTTGTTCATAATTTATAGGCGACAAATATTGTACAAATTAACCATAATTCCAACTCAAAATTTGTTATTAATGCGGGTTGAAAAAAGCCGTTAAAAATGCTATAATATCATTGTAAATCAAGACAAGACAGTATTGTAAGCTTAATTGGCTAACATACTTCTTAATATATTTTCCCCAATTATTTCAGCCGAGTTAAAAGCGCTTTTCCCCAAGCGTTCGGCTAGTTTATTTGATTTTACCGCAGACTCCCCGTCTGCGGATTTTTTTTTTGCCTTTTTTCAGGTACGCGCGACCGCGGCGTTTTTTTGTTGTCATAAAGGGTGAAAGCGCTTTTAACGACGGAGTGCACCGTCAAAAAGGAGGAAGCCATGGAGGACGAAAAGATAATCGGGCTTTTTTTCGCCCGTGATGAAAACGCAATAACCGAACTTGTACGCAAATACGGAGGATTATTCCGCAAGGTCAGCATGAACATACTGCATTCCGCGCAGGACGCAGAGGAATGCCTCAACGACGCCTGCCTGCGCGTGTGGGAGAGCATTCCGCCAAAGCACCCGGAGAAGCTTTCAGCGTACCTCGCGCGCATTGTCAGGAACCTCGCGCTCAACCGCTGGAAGCAGCAGAAATCCGCAAAGCGCGGTGGGGGTGAAGTTCCGCTGGCGCTGTCGGAACTGGAAGAGTGCATTCCCGGTGGGAGCACGGTGGAGCAGGAATTCGACCGCGCTGCGCTTTCCGTGGCGCTGAACAGGTTCCTTGCAGGGCTGAGCGACGAGAAACGCGCTGTGTTCCTGCGGAGGTACTGGTACCTTGTTCCTGTCAGGGAAATAGCGGAGCAGTGCGGCATGAGCGAGAGCAAGGTGAAATCCATGCTCGCCCGCACCCGCGCGGAACTCCGCAGAACTCTTGAAAAGGAGGATATCGAGATATGACCAACAACCAGAAGAACGAAAAAGCCGGGCGCCTGCTTGAAGCCCTCGGCGACGTCCCGGACGAGATGCTTGAAAAGGCTTCCCCGGAGAGTAAGATGAAGAAGCGCCCTGTGTGGGCTTACGCAGCGGCAGCGGCTGCAGTAGTTGCCGTGGGGGGAATTACCACCGCGGTACTAATGACCCGCGAGCCGCAGAGCATGATCAGCGGGTCTGACGCGTCCGCTGACAGTCCGGTCGTTTCTGTCACAGAAGATGACAGCACGCCGGAACTGCCGAAGATAGACGCGGGCATAAACAATTTCGGCGCAGCAGGCTTTGAGGGGGTGATGTACCCGGGCGAATGTGAATATAACAGCGCCAACCTGTGGAATGAGAGCAGTGATGTGCAGTCTCTGCCTGTTTACAGAAGCCTGGTGAGATACGACGAGGAAGGGAAAGCAAACATTCCGTTCGACAGTATCCGCAGTGATCTCACAGAACAGCTGAAAACTGTGGCCGCAGCGCTCGGTGCGGAACTTTCTGACATTGATATATCTGACAATGGCATGACCGATGAGGAAATCCAGAAGTATATAGACACCTCGACAACGTTTGAAGCTTCTGACCTTAACACCGACCCTACCCTAGTAGAGGCTGATACTGATAAATTCCATATCTTCACAGATATCGCATATCAGACATCTGTCTGGTTCAACAGCGGATATGTCCCTGAGGGCGAGTATTGCGCTTCCACCTATGATGAAGCGCTCCGGACTGCTGAACAGCTTAAATCTGATTATTCGGAGCTTCTCAGTGCAGTAGGTATCACAGATCCGGCTGTAGTTGTCGAGAATGGAGATTACACGTTTGATGGTGAACAGCAGTGCTTCATCATTTCGTTCTATGATGCTGGGAATAGCGTTGAGGACAGCATAAACAATTCTGCAATGAAATATGTGAATTTTTATGGTTTTGAGGAGCATAGACTTAATGGCATAAACATTATCCGCAATGACCTGCGCAGTGAATTTGTGGGGGATTATCCACTTCTGACAGATGATGAAGCCGCAGAACAGCTCAAAGCGGGCAATTATTACACCAATGTTCCTCTAGGGAATGATTACAAGCCACAGGGGTATGCAGAAGTCGTGCTGGAATATTACGTTAGTGGTCAGGAAGAATATTTTGTTCCATACTATCGTTTCTTTGTTGATATTACCGATGAGATTTCGGAAATTATAAACACTGAAATGCGCACTTACGGTGTGTTCTACGTCCCGGCTGTGCGACCTGAATACCTTGAGTGAAATAAAAGGGGGGCTGCGTTTTGCAGTCCCTTTAGTTTTATCCGAACATATGTTCCCTGAAGCAATTGGGGTTCCCGGTGGGGTGCGCAGTCAGCCGGAAAATCACGCAGCCGTCCGGACAGACGATGGTTTTGGTGTATTTGCCGTCCCCACCGAGATTTTCGAGGTCGCCTCCGCTTCTCACCGCTTCCATCACCGGGAACATCACCATCATCAGCTTGGGGCATATTCCCTCGCCCTGCGCATTCACGGGGCAGCCGTAGGTGCAGGTGTACCTGTCGCCTATCTCCTCTCCGTTCCTGCAGTAATTTTCCGGGTAGTCTCCGCGCAGGTAGCCAACTACCTCGATGTCGAACCTGTATTCCTCATCGTACCATTTTTTCATATAAACACCTCCGTGCTGTTTTATTATAACACCATTCGCAATGCTTGTCAACGAAAAAATCCCACCCCGTTGCCGGAGTGGGATTCGTTTGTTAAGCTATTGCTTTCAGATCGTCGTGATTATCTGAGTGCAGCCTGAGCAGCAGCCAGTCTGGCGATCGGAACACGGAACGGAGAGCAGGATACATAATCCAGACCGATCTCGTGGCAGAACTCAACAGATGTCGGGTCGCCGCCGTGCTCACCGCAGATACCGCAGTGCATCTCGGGACGGGTCTTCTTACCCAGCTCGATAGCCATCTTCATCAGCTTGCCAACGCCAACCTGGTCGAGCTTTGCGAACGGATCGTTCTCGAAGATCTTAGCGTCGTAGTAAGCGCCGAGGAACTTACCAGCGTCATCTCTGGAGAAGCCGTATGTCATCTGAGTCAGGTCGTTTGTACCGAAGCAGAAGAACTCAGCTTCCTTAGCGATGTCGTCAGCAGTCAGGGCAGCTCTCGGGATCTCGATCATGGTACCTACAGAGTACTTCAGATCTGCGCCTGCAGCAGCGATGATCTCGTCAGCGGTCTTTACAACGATGTCCTTAACGTACTTGAGCTCCTTTACCTCGCCAACCAGCGGGATCATGATCTCAGGAACGATAGTCCAGTCGGGGTGAGCCTTCTTGACGTTGATAGCAGCCTTGATAACGGCAGCAGTCTGCATCTTAGCGATCTCAGGGTAGGTAACAGCCAGACGGCAGCCACGGTGACCCATCATCGGGTTGAACTCGTGCAGGGAAGCAATGATGTTCTTGATGGTCTCAACGGACTTGCCCTGAGACTTAGCAAGAGCCTCGATGTCAGCTTCCTCAGTGGGAACGAATTCGTGCAGAGGCGGGTCGAGGAATCTGATGGTTACAGGATTGCCCTCGAGTGCTTCGTACAGCTTCTCGAAGTCGCCCTGCTGCATCGGCTCGATCTTAGCCAGTGCTGCTTCTCTCTCTTCAACAGTGTCGGAGCAGATCATCTCGCGGAATGCAGCGATTCTGTCTGCCTCGAAGAACATGTGCTCGGTACGGCACAGACCGATACCCTCAGCGCCCAGCTCTCTTGCCTTCTTAGCGTCAGCAGGAGTATCAGCGTTGGTTCTTACCTTGAGCTTTCTGTACTTGTCAGCCCAAGCCATTACACGGCCGAACTCGCCGGCGATGGAAGCGTCAACGGTCGGGATGATACCATCATAGATGTTACCGGTTGTACCGTCGATGGAGATGAAGTCGCCCTCGTGGTAGGTCTTGCCTGCCAGCTCGAACTTCTTGTTCTCTTCGTCCATCTTGATGTCGCCGCAGCCGGATACGCAGCAGGTACCCATACCACGAGCAACAACGGCTGCGTGAGATGTCATACCACCACGAACGGTCAGGATACCCTGAGATACCTTCATACCTGTGATATCCTCAGGAGAGGTCTCCAGACGAACCAGAACTACCTTTTCGCCCTTTGCAGCCCACTTCTCAGCGTCGTCAGCTGTGAACACGATCTTACCGCAGGCAGCTCCAGGAGAAGCGCCCAGACCCTTGCCTACCGGTGTAGCAGCCTTAAGAGCCTTAGCGTCGAACTGCGGGTGGAGCAGTGTGTCGAGGTTTCTGGGGTCGATCATCAGAACAGCTTCCTGCTCGGTCTTGTGGCCTTCGTCAACGAGGTCGCAAGCGATCTTCAGAGCAGCCTGAGCGGTTCTCTTACCGTTACGGCACTGCAGCATGTAGAGCTTCTTGTTCTCAACGGTGAACTCCATATCCTGCATGTCGTGATAGTGGTTTTCGAGGGTGTCGCAAACCTTGATGAACTCTGCGTATGCCTCGGGGAACTCCTTCTCCATCTGTGCGATGGGCATAGGAGTACGAACACCGGCAACAACGTCCTCGCCCTGTGCGTTGATAAGGAACTCGCCCATGAGCTTCTTCTCGCCGGTTGCAGGGTCACGTGTGAACGCAACGCCGGTACCGGACTCGTTGTTCAGGTTACCGAATACCATCGGCATTACGTTTACTGCAGTACCCCAGCTGTACGGGATATCGTTGTCGCGGCGATATACGTTTGCACGGGGGTTGTCCCATGAACGGAATACAGCCTCGATAGCGAGCTTGAGCTGTACAACAGGATCAGACGGGAAGTCCTCGCCGAGCTGCTTCTTGTACTCAGCCTTGAACTGCTCTGCCAGAGTCTTGAGGTCAGCTGCGGTCAGGTCGATATCGTACTGAACGCCCTTCTCAGCCTTCATCTTGTCGATGAGCTGCTCGAAGTACTTCTTACCTACTTCCATAACTACATCAGAGAACATCTGGATGAAGCGTCTGTAGGAGTCATAAACGAATCTCTCGAACTTGGGATCGGGGTTGCCTGCGATCATAGCAGCAACAACTTCGTCGTTAAGACCCAGGTTGAGGATAGTATCCATCATACCGGGCATGGAAGCTCTCGCGCCAGAACGAACGGAAACGAGCAGAGGATTCTTGAGATCGCCGAACTTCTTGCCGTTGATCTCCTCCATCTTCTTTACGCCTTCCATAGCCTGAGCCATGATCTCGTCGTTGATCTTGCGGCCGTCCTCATAGTACTGTGTGCAAGCCTCGGTAGTGATCGTGAAGCCCTGGGGAACCGGCAGACCGATGCTGGTCATCTCGGCAAGGTTTGCGCCCTTACCGCCGAGGAGATTACGCATGGTCATGTCGCCTTCGCTGAACATGTAGACCCACTTGTTTGCCATTGGTATATACCTCCTGAATTTTTGATCGCTGTAACGCCCGTGCACGAGCAGCTGCAGCGTTTTTGATTTTTTGCTGGCAGAATGCCCCACTTTGAGCGGGCACTCTCCCACATATTCTATTATAGCAGATAATCCGCAAAAATGCTAGATGTTTTTTAAATTTTTTTATGTTTTTTTGCCGATTTTCACTAATGCCCACGCAACGGGCTGCGAAGCCGCTTCACGAAACCGTAACGGTACCCGGCGCGATGGTCACCACGGTGCGTGCGACTGCTGCGGAACGGCTGCCGCTGATCTCCCCCGAAGCCGACAGGTCGCGGAACGCGAGCCATTCCCGCAGCTGCGGCAGGGAAGAAAACCCAGCAGTAAAGCTGCTGCCGCCGCATATCACCCTTGCAGTCCCGCCAGCGGAAGTCAGCCTGCCCGCAAGCGCGAACGCCTGTTCCGCGCAGCTTCCGTCGGAACCTGGGGATATGACGATGTCGGTGCTTTCCGCAGGAACGTTGTCGTCCTTGCGCACCAGCAGCGTGCCTTTCTTTGCCGAAAGCTTGTAATTTATGCGCCGCAGCGGGTCGCCGGGGACGTAGCCGCGGTGCTCGTATCCGGGCATTCCACCCGTGAGCACGGAGCCCGCAGTTTCCTCGTCGTCATCGGAGGGCAGCAGGCTCGGCGGCACTTCCGGTCCGGTGTATTCGACAACGCGCGGCAGCACTGCGACCTCTGCCGCTTCGGGGCGCACCGGGGACTGCAGATACACCGCTCCGAGGGCGTCCCGCAGCACTATTTCGTCGATGTCCATTCGGGAAAGGCAGCATTCCCGGGCGCGCAGGGCGATCTCAACGCTGCCCGACCTGCCGATGAGCGAGGTGCGCGCCGTGAATTCCTGCCCGAGAAACCTGCCGTTTACCGTTATAAAGGGAAGCACGCAGAAGCCCTCTGCGGTGAACGTTAACCTTACCGTTACCCTGTCGCCGACCTGGTGAAGTCCCTCGCAGCCGGAGCAGGCAACGGTGAAATGCTTCCGGGAAACGCAACAGGTGACAATAGAAGCCGCAAGCGCCATAGCGACAGCATAAACCATCACCCAGCCGCAGTCGCCGCTTATGAACATCAGTACAGTCCCCGCGAAAAGCAGGGCTTCGATCCAGCCAGCGATGGTGAGCCGCATTATTTCAGCCTCCTTCTGCGTTTTTTCAGTGCCCTGAGGGGCTTTAGCAGGTCACTTGCGGTGGGCTTTCCCGCCGGGGAATAGAACAGCTCGTCTGCCGCGGAGCATATTTCTGCGGCTTCTGCGGGCATTCCAAGCCTGTCGGAGAGAATGCGCCGTACATCGCCGGTGGAAAGGCTCTGCTCTGACTTTCCGTCTATGTCAGCCGCGAGCCTGCGCGCACGCAGATACACCCCGCGTACCCTTGAAGCCTGGCTCTTCATGGGGTAGGTCACGCAGAATGCAGCCCACCCGAGCGGCTTCCTGAATATGAAAACGAGTATCGCTGCCGCCATAGCCCCCGCGAGAATGTACAGCAGGAATGCGGGCAGACCCTCGTCTTTCCGGGCAGGCTCTGCGTATCTGGTGCCGTCGATGTCCAGCCAGCCTGCCCCGGGAATGTACACCTGCGGCCATGCGTGCGCCTGCGCGTCGGTTATGTTGTAAAGTCCGGTGGCTTCGTCGTAGGTATCCGGCGTGACTGCGAACCCCTCGCAGTACTGTGTCGGAATGCCCGCTGCCCGCGCCATCAGCGTGAGCGCAGCCGCAAAGTCGCTGCAGATACCGCGTCTGCTTTCAAACAGAAAGTATTCCACGCCCTTTTCTTCGGGAATGAATTCCATGTCGTACACGAACCCGGCTTCACCGAACCACTTTTCCAGCGCCATCGCCTTGTCGTAGTCAGAAGCGATCCCTGCGGTTATCTCGTCCGTCAGGGACCGTATGCTTTCGGGGATATCGTCGGTGTACCCGGCGTAATTTTCCGCCTCTTCCATTTCGGCGCGCATGGCTGAATATTCGCTCGAGGTGATGATATCGCTGTAATACGCGTCTGAAAGCAGCGACTGCATGGAGTTTGTATCCAGGCGCCGCAGGAGTTCCGGGTCAGGGGCGCCGACATGCTGACGGAGTATGTAGCTGCAGTTTACCGGCATGGGGTTTTCGGTGAAGATATCGTCCCGGGGCGTGCGGTAGGTCCTGCCGCATTGTTCGGGCAGGAGCGCGCGGTAGGTCCCCCAGGGGTGTATCACCACGCGGGTGGAGGAATTGTCGCGCACCGCTATCATGGTCGATGCGTCCTCGGTGTAGTACGGGGCGACGCCCTCAAGAAGCTGCTGGTTACGTTCCATCAGCTTGTCGGAATTACTAAGCAGCCTTGCGAAGAATTCCGGGTGATCCACTGCCTGCGCGTTGTATTCCCAGCCGGGATAGCCGGTGTTCATTTCGTCCAGCGCAGTCCAGCCGTTTTCGTCATAGCTGTCGAACGCCCAGCGTTTCAGGTAGCCGGGGTGTTCAGTCCCCACGGTGAACAGGAGTTCCCCGGACGGATCGTTGCTGCCGGTGTTGATGGAGGATCGGGACGCGAAATTCGTCAGACCCGCGGTGTTGAAGTAGCCGTGATCCTGCGGCACGATGTTGTCCAGCATGTCGAAAACTGGCGCGGAATTCGCCCTTGGCAGCAGCGCGGAGACTACCCCTATAACAGTCGCAGCCACGCAGGAAAGCGCCATTCTGCGCCGCCTGGCTGATTTGCCCTCGAACTGCGCGGAAGCTTCCGCGGGCACTGGCACCGCGAGGTTCTGGCAGGCAAAGATGAAGCACCCTGCCATTATCAGAGTGAAATATACCGGGAGTTCCCTTGACGTGCGGAACGACAGTATCAGCGGAATGAACATCAGCAGCATGAGGAAGCATGGCCGCGGGCTTATCACTGAAAAGTAGCAGCCGATAAATCCCAGCACCAGCGAGAATATCACGACCGCCGCGACCGCGTAGATCAGCTCAAACTGCGCCGAAGCAGTGAACAGGAACGTCATGAAGCTGTCGTCGCCGGTGGAATACGCGCCGGCGGCCGAGCCGGTCCCCCAGGCAGCCAGGAGCAGCGCGAGAAGCGCCAGCGTTGTGACGACGGGCTTTGAGCGTACCTTATAAAATAGAATGAAAATGCCGGTGGTTAGCGCCCCCATAGCCAGCAGGCATGGAACAAACTGGCTGCGGCATATCGTATACATCAGTGAAGCGCATATCGACAGCAGAAAAGACAGTATTGGCAGTGGCGCTGCGCCGTCGTACCTGACCTTTTTCTTGTTTTTCATGTCGCCTTATTTGAAATATGAATACAGACGGCACATCATCATGCCGTTGTACAGCTTGCGGTTCTTGTCGGCTTTCTGACCGAAAATATCCTCGAATTCCTCGTCGGGGGTAATTACGTAAAGCTGGCTTCCGTCCAGCGGGAGCAGCCTTTCGCCCATGATGCGGTAAAGCTCGCGGGCTTCCTCGGTTTCAAGCATTCGCTCGCCGTAGGGCGGGTTGGTGATAATCTTGATGTTTTCCTCAGGCTTGATGAAATCGCGGATATCGCGTTTTTCTGCAGTCAGTTTCATCAGCGGGGAAGCCTTTTTCGCGTTCGACAGCGTGAGCGAAACGCATTCCCCGTCGATGTCGTAGCCGTACGCGCGGAATTCCGCGTCGCGGTTTATGGCGTTGACGGCTTCCTCGCGGGCTGCGCGCCAGGTCTTGTCGGAAACAAATCCAAGGCGCTCTGCTGCAAAGCTGCGGTTAAGTCCCGGGGCGATGTTGAGCGCTTTCAGTCCGGATTCTATCAGCAGCGTCCCAGAGCCGCAGAACGGGTCAACGACAACGTCGCTGCTGCGCACTCTTGCAAGGTCGATAAGCCCTGCCGCGAGGGTTTCCTTGATGGGCGCGGCGTTGCTTTCCCTGCGGTAGCCGCGCTTGTGCAGGCCAACTCCGCTGGTGTCCAGCATGAGCGTTACCTCGTCCTTCATGATGGAGAAGCGTATCTGAGCGGTCGCGCCGCTTTCTGGCATGGTCTGCAAACCGTAGGACTTGCAGAGGTTCACCGCCATCGCTTTCTTGATTATCTTCTGGCATGCGGGAATGCTTTTCAGCGTGGAATTCAGCGAGTGCCCGGTGTTCGGGAACGCTTCATGGCGCCCGATGAATTCCGACAGCGGCAGCGCCTTTATTCCCTCAAAAAGCTCGTCGAATGTGCGCGCCCTGAACTGCCCCAGCACAACGCATACTCTCTCGGCGGTGGAAAGGCAGATGTTCGCCTTTGCGCAGAGTTCCGCGCCGCCCGTGAACATAACGCGTCCGTCGGTGACTGTGATGTTCTCGCCGCCGATTTTCCTGACCTCGAACGAGAGGGTCTTTTCTATGCCGAAGTGGCAGGGGGTGATGTATGTGTAATTTGTCATGTTATTTCTCCGGTTCTGCATTTTTGTGTTCTTTATATTATATCAAAAAACCGCTGTAAAGTCAACAAAAACGCTTGATTATTATTGTGCGATACTGTATAATAGCAGAAAGGGAGGGATGATCATGAAAAAGCGCATTTTTTTAGAAGACGACGGCTACACAGAAGTCTCAGAAGATGAGAAGCTTTTTATAGTTGGCATTCTGGTCGCGTCCGTAGTATAAATATATCATCGGCGGCAGGTTTCTGCTGCTGAGCGTTTTTGTGAAATATTCACATATTTTGCGGCTTAAATTCGTTTTGTTTATCCAAATTCAACAGCTTGGACGAAAACTTGTTGCAAAAAATATAAATATAAGCTATAATAGAAGCAGGTATAAACGGTGCGGCGCATAACAGGAAGAAAATGCCTGAGAATATACAGATACAGCCGTCCGTGAAAGGAGAAAATCTAAAATGGCACTTAAACTTGTAGACAAATATCTCAGCAGCTTCGTTGCTGAGCATGAGCTGGACGCTATCGCTCCGGCAGTCAGGACAGCTCATCAGCAGCTGGCAGACAGAAACGGCCCCGGAAACGACTTCCTCGGCTGGCTGGATCTGCCCGTTGACTATGACAAGGAAGAATTCGCACGCATCAAGAAGGCTGCCGCAAAGATAAAGGCTGACAGCCAGGTGCTCATCGTTATCGGCATCGGCGGTTCCTACCTCGGCGCAAGAGCAGTTATTGAGGCTATCAGGTCCTCGCTGTACAACAGCCTGAAAAAGGACACCCCCGAGATCTACTTCATCGGCAACTCCATCAGCCCGACATATCTCAGCGAGGTGGTTTCCCTCGTTGACGGCAAGGACTTTTCCGTAAACATCATCTCCAAGTCCGGTACAACCACCGAGCCGGCTCTGGCTTTCCGCGTATTCCGCGACATGCTGGTAGAGAAGTACGGTGAAGACGGCGCAAAGGGCAGAATTTACGCCACCACCGACAAGGCAAAGGGTACCCTCAAGGAGCTCTCCGACAAGAAGGGCTATGAAACATTCGTAGTTCCGGACGATGTAGGCGGCCGTTACTCCGTCCTCACCGCTGTGGGACTTCTCCCCATCGCATGCGCAGGCTGCGATATCGACGCGCTGATGAAGGGCGCCGCTGACGCACGCTCCGCTTATTCCGACAGCGACCTCAGGAAGAACGACTGCTACAAGTACGCAGCGCTCCGCAATATACTGTACCGCAAGGGCAAGAGCGTTGAGATGCTCATTTCCTATGAGCCCAGCTTCGCAATGATGAACGAGTGGTACAAGCAGCTCTTCGGCGAGAGCGAGGGCAAGGACAACAAGGGTATCTACCCGTCCTCCGCTGTATTCTCCACCGATCTGCATTCCCTGGGTCAGTTCATTCAGGACGGCTCCAGAGTTATGTTCGAGACTGTCATGCAGTTTGCAAAGCCCCAGAAGGAGTTCTTCCTCAAGGACGATCCTACCAACGTTGACGGTCTGAACTTCATCTCCAACCAGAACATGTCCGTTGTAAACCGCAAGGCATTCGAGGGCACCGTTATCGCTCACACCGAGGGCGGCGTTCCGAATATCGTTCTGGAGGCTCCGGAGCTCAACGAATACGAGCTTGGCTACATCATCTACTTCTTCGAGAAGGCGTGCGCTGTCAGCGGTTATCTGCTGGGTGTGAACCCGTTCGACCAGCCCGGCGTTGAAAGCTACAAGAAGAACATGTTCGCGCTGCTCGGCAAGCCCGGCTATGAGGCTCAGAAGGCTGCCCTCGAAGCAAAGCTGGGACTCTAATAACGGCAATTAAGGAAAACGGAGCATACCTGCACGTTCTCCTGGCAATATAAAACAATTCATGGAGGTTTACTATGATCAAGCTTATTACAGGCAAGAAGGGTACAGGCAAGACCAAGATCCTTATCGACGCTATCCACGAGGCAGAGAACAAGTCCAACGGCAACGTTGTTGCTATCCAGAAGGGTTCTGCGCTCAACACAGACATCACCCCCAAGGTACGTCTTGTGAATATCGACGACTATGCAGTTGCAGGCGTTGAGGGCTTCTACGGCTTCGTTTCCGGTATCCTCGCTTCTGACTACGACTGCACCGATATCTTTGTTGACGCTACTCTGAAGATCACTGGCAGAGATTACGACAAGGTCGGCGAGATGTTCGAGAAGCTGGCTAAGGTTTCCGGCGACACCGCTGTTACCTGCACCATTTCCGCAGATAACTCCGAGCTGCCCGAGAGCATGAAGAAGTACATCGTATAATTGACCCGTTATACAGCTGATAACGACCGGGGGTTTTTATGACTCCCGGTCTTTTCAGCGTCAGCGGGACTATGGTTTTGGGTATTTTTCTGCTTTTTCGGCGCGGGTCGGTCCGCGAAAATGTTCTTTTTGCCAAATCACAGAGAAATTTTGAGAAATTCCGCTAAAACACTTGACAAAACGTAATTCGCATGATATAATAATATGCGTGACTGTAAAAGGGTTCATTATACGAGCTCTTAGAAAAAGATCAATTCAAATTAAGGGGGTGCAATAATGGCAGTTCCGAAGAGAAAGGTGTCCCGTGCAAGACGCGACAAGAGACGTTCACAGGTATGGAAGTTATCTGCACCGTCCTTCTCTCGCTGCAAGCAGTGCGGTGAGCTGAAGCTTGCTCACAGAGTATGCGGCAATTGCGGTTATTACAATGATAAGGTCGTTATCGCTAAGGAAGCGTAATTGCCTGCATTGAATGGCTGAACAGATGTTTACGGGAAGTCCCTCCGGTATAGCCGGGGGGATTTTTGCTGTAATAAGGATTTTTAAAGAATATACAGTAAATTCCTTGAAATAGCGCCGGAAATGTGTTATACTATATCTATATAGGCTTTTGAGATAAGGAGAAATTTATGCAGGTAGTAGCAATTGTGGGCAGACCGAATGTCGGCAAGTCCACGCTTTTCAATAAGCTGGTAGGTCAGCGGCTTTCCATCGTGGACGACAAGCCCGGAGTTACCCGCGACCGCATCTACAGCCGCTGCGAGTGGCTGGGGCGCGAATTCATGCTCATCGACACAGGCGGTATCGAGCCCAAGACCGACGACGTTATCCTGGCGCAGATGCGCGAGCAGGCAATGCTGGCAGTAGAGCGCGCGGACGCCATTATTTTCGTGACGGATATCACCACGGGAGTTACCGCGAACGACAGCGACGTAGCTTCCATGCTGATAAAGAGCGGAAAGCCCGTCGTGCTTGCCGTCAACAAGGTGGACGGCATCGGCACGCCTCCCCCGGAGATTTACGAGTTCTATAACCTCGGTCTGGGCGACCCGATCGCGGTTTCCTCCGTGCACGGTCACGGCACCGGCGACCTGCTGGAAGCGGTTTTCGAGAACCTCCCCCCGGAGGAGCCCGACGAGTACGACGCAGACGCCATCAAGGTTGCCGTTATCGGCAAGCCGAATGTCGGCAAGTCCTCTCTGATAAACCAGATATCCGGTGAGGAACGTTCCATCGTTTCCGACATCGCAGGAACCACCCGCGACGCCATCGATACAGAGATACGCCGCGGCGACGACAAGTTCATCTTCATCGACACCGCAGGAATGCGCCGCAAGGCAAAAGTCACCGAGAACATCGAGCATTTCAGCGTGCTGCGCGCGCTCATGGCAGTGGACCGCGCGGACGTCTGCGTTATCGTCATCGACGCGACTGTAGGCTTCACCGAGCAGGACAGCAAGGTCGCCGGCTATGCCCACGACAAGGGTAAGGCGTGCGTTATCGCAGTCAACAAGTGGGACGCCATCGAGGACAAGACCGACCGCACCATGGACGACTTCCGCAAGAAGCTGGAGGTTGATTTCTCGTTCATGTCCTATGCGCCGTTCGTGTTCATTTCCGCAAAGACCGGTCAGCGCATCGATAAACTGTTTGAGCTGATAAAGTACGTCCACGAGCAGCACTGCATGAGAATTTCCACAGGCGTGCTCAACGATATGCTCAACTACGCGACTTCCCGCGTGCAGCCGCCGTCAGACAAGGGCAAGCGCCTGAAGATATACTACATGACGCAGGCTTCCGTGTGCCCTCCGAATTTCGTTATTTTCTGCAACAGCCGCGAGCTGTTCCATTATTCCTATCAGCGTTACCTTGAGAACCAGCTGCGCGAGACGTTCGGGCTGGAGGCTACGCCGATAAAGCTCACTATCCGCGAAAGAGGCGAGTGATGGAGCGCATTCTGTCGGATTTCATACGGCGCCGTTCCGGCATGCTGGTGAAGTGCGTGATTATTTCCGTGATATTCTTCGCTGCGGCGTGGGTGCCGTTTATCTTCTCCGGCGACTGGGCAGAATGGCTGCGCTGGGTGTGGCTCATCGGCGCGGTAGTCATTTCGCTGGTGGTCGCGGCGCTGCTTGTGCGCGTGTTCGCCGAGATACTGGGCGTGGCTCCGTCAAGGCTGCGGTCGCAGCTGGAGGCGCTCCCTGAGGGAGAATGCGCGCAGGTCATCGACGCATATCCCGCAGCAAAGACCCTGGGCGAACGCTGGTTTTTGCCGGAGCACCTGCTGTTCTACACATATCGGCGCGCGGTGATACTGAGATACGACGCCATAAAGACGATATCGCTGAAAAAGGACGGCGACCTGCTGCTTGAAACGTCTTCCGGTGATTTCACCATGCCGGTGAGGAGCGGGGAAAACGGCGGCATAATCTTTGCTGTTCTCCGCGGGAAAAATCCCGAAATAAAGCAGGGGACCGGGGAGGAAGCTCCCCAAAAAGAAACCGAAAGGACATAACACACAATGATGTGGCTCTGTTATATAATAATGCTCGTCGTACCGTATCTGCTGGGCGGCGTCAACACCTCGATAATCGTGACGAAGCTAAAGACCGGAAATGATATCCGCACCATGGGCAGCGGCAACGCGGGGCTTACAAACACCCTGCGCACGCAGGGCAAGGCTGTCGCGGGGATAGTCCTGCTGGGCGACGTCGCTAAATCCGTGCTGGCTATCTGGGCGGTAAGGCTCGCATTCCTGTACATCGGAGGGGTAGATACCCACGTGCTCGCAAACGGCATGAACTGGGTCGGCTACATGGCTGGCTTCATGGCTGTGGTGGGACATGTGTTTCCGGTGTATTACGGCTTTCGCGGGGGTAAGGGCGTGCTTGCCGCTATCTCTGCGATATTCACGCTGGACTGGCGCACCGGCTGCCTGCTTCTCGGCGTGTTCGTCATTCTCGTCGCTGTTACAAGGTACGTCTCGCTGGGCAGCTGCGTGGCTTCCGCGCTGTATGGCTTCGGCACGCTGATATTCGTGTACTTCATGGACGGCGACCCTGCGGGCATAGTCTGCACATTCATCGCATTCTTTACCGCGGCGCTGGTAATATTCATGCACCGCGGGAATATCCACAGACTCGTCACCCACACCGAAAAGAAGCTGGGTGAGAAGGCAAAGTGAACTTAGGAGGGCGCATGGCTGTACTGTTTGAAACCGAGCGGCTTTCCGTGAGGAGATTTCTGCCTGAGGACTGCAACGACCTGGCAGATATCCTTTCCGACCCGGAAGTGACTTACTTTGAGCCTTATGAAACTTTCACCCGTGAAGCCTGCGTGCAGGAAGCCGTGAAGCTTTCCCACAGCCGGGAATTCTATGCAGTGGTGCTCGGCGATAGTGTCATCGGGAAGATATACTTCTCCGCGAGGGGTCATGGAAGCTATGAGATAGGCTATACATTCAACCGGGCGTATCAGGGAATGGGATATGCGTCTGAGAGCGTGCGCGGCATGATGAAATATGCATTCAGCGTGCTTGGCGTGCGTCGCATTTCCGCTGATATAAACGCAAGAAACGTGAAGTCAATCAGCCTTGCCGAACGGCTGGGAATGCGCCGTGAAGCGCTCCACCGGGAATTTCTCCCGCGAAAAGAAAACGAGAACATTTTTGACGATATGTGCGTTTACGCGCTTCTGAAAAGCGAATTCGCAGGCTGATCGTCTATATATCTGGAGGTCTGGCATATAATGGCAAAGATAACGATACTGGGCTGCGGCTACGGCACTGCCCTCGGCGTATTATTCACGACCTATGGTCACGAAGTGGTGACATGGACGAAGTTCGAAAACGAAGCGGAATTGCTGCGCACCGAGCGCGAGCACAAGCGGCTGCTCCCCGGGGTGAAGCTGCCGGAAGCGCTTGGAGTCACCACCGACCCCAGGTGCGTGAGCGGCGCGGATATCATTCTGGTGGCGATACCGTCCCCGTTTTTCAGGGAGGCAGTCCAGACGGTGAAGCCTTACGTTGACAGGAGCACCGTTGTCATAAACGTCAGCAAGGGGCTTGAAGCCAGCACCGGATATCGCCTGTCGCAGATAATAAGGGAGGAACTCCCCGACAACCCGGTGGGAGTTATCACAGGACCCTGCCATGCGGAGGAAGTCGCGCGTTTAGTCCCCACCACCGAGGTGTGCGCAAGTTACAACGACGGCGTTGCGGACTATATCCAGCGCACGCTTTCCAATGAACGTTACCGTGTTTACACCAACGACGACGTTGCCGGCTGCGAGCTTGGGGGCGTACTGAAAAACCCCATCGCCCTGGGCTGCGGTATCGCGCGTGGAATGGGACTTGGCGACAACACCGTCGCAGCGCTCATGACCCGCGGAATGACCGAGATAACCCGTCTTGGCGTTGAACTTGGCGCGAACTGGAAAACATTCACCGGCATGGCTGGCATAGGCGACCTGATAGTGACCTGCACATCGCTGCATTCGCGTAACTTCCGTGCGGGGAACCTCATCGGAAAGGGAACCCCAGCTGCCGAAGCAGTGGCGCAGGTGGGCACCGTCGAGGGCTACACCAGCAGCAGGATAGCGTACCGTCTGGCGCAGGAGCACGGCATCGATACGCCGATAATCGAACAGATAGTAAAGATATGCTACGAGGGCAGCGACCCGACCCGGAGCATCGCGGCGCTCATGACAAGAAAAAGCAAGCACGAGCGCGAAGTGTTCTGGATGGACTGACGAGGTAACTATGAACCAGAAGATCCCGGCAACCATAAAGGAGCAGGTACAGAAGCTCAAACAACGCGGCTGCGTCATCGAGGATGAGAAGCACGCCGAGGAAACGCTGAAATACATCAATTACTTCCGGCTGGCAGATTATTTTGCGCCGTTCACGGTGTCAAAGGGGCGCTATGAAGAGGGCACCACTTTTGAAAACGTGCTGCGTGTGTACGAGTCCGACAGGAAGCTGCGCAGCATTCTGCTGGCTTCCTTAGAGGAAACGGAAATTTCCATGCGCGCGGCTGTGTCGAACTACCACGCGCTGAAATACGGTGCGCTGGGGTATCTCAACCCGTCAACGTTTGATTTCAGGCATAATCACCAGCAGTTCATGAACAAGGTGAAGCACCTTATCGAAGTCAACGACGACCGGGAATTTGTCAGGCACTATAACTCCAAGTACTGCGGCGCGTTCCCGCTGTGGGTGTTGATGGAGCTTTTCAGCTTCGGCACGCTGGCGTTCTTCTACAAGGATATGCAGAGCGCGGATAAAAAGGAGATAGCCGACCGTTACTACGGCTGTTCCAGCACGGAACTTGACAACTGGCTGTTCTGCCTGAACGAACTGCGGAATTACTGTGCGCATTACAACAGGCTTTACGGCAACTGCTTCCCGGTGATGCCAAAAACCCCGCGCAATATGGAATTTGAGCTTAAGCCCGACGTTTTCGGGTATATAATCGTGATGAAGCAGCTTGCGCACAACCACAAAAACTGGAACGAGCGCGTAGTTAAGCCCGTCACGAGGCTGATACGCAAGAATTCCGACGTGATGCGGCTGGACGATCTGGGCTTCCCGCAGGGGTGGGAGGAACTCATCACTTGGGGCGATGTTGATGAATAACTGCTGATGTGCGTCGGCGCTGCGGCGTTCCGGCGCCGTTTGTTTACCTGAGGAGGTGTGAGCCGTGTCCGATAAATTCCGGCTGATGATGGACAGCAGCGCAAAGACCAGGGACGAGATCCGTCAGGAATTACAGCGCATGATAGAATTAAAGGCTCACCCGGCGCCTGAAATTCCCGCAGAGCCTGAAATCCCACCAGAGCCTGAAATACCACCTATGCCCGAAATTCCACCCATGCCAGAGATCCCACCTATGCCGGAAATACCTCCGATCCCCGAAATTCCCCCGGCACCGGAACAGCCGCTGGACGACATCACCAACGCCGTCAGGAAAAAGGTGCAGGAACGTATCAACAGCATAGTCCGCGAGGCAATGGAGGACAGCGGGAATTCCTACGGCGAAAGGATACCCCCGCGCGAGCCGAGGGACAATATCGACTACCTTAACGGCGAAAACACGCTCCACCCCGACGAGATAGCCTACCCGCCGTCAGAGCCGGAATACGACGCCGACGGAGAGATACGCGGAAAAATAACCGAAATGCGCAAGCTCAGCCAGCGGTTCTATAACGGCTACATGCTGCGCCAGTGCGCCGAAGAAACACTGGTCAAGCAGGGTGAATACATGAAGGACGTCACCGATGATTTCGGCAGGAACTGCTTCTGCGGTATCGAGCGGCCGGTATACGGCGCGCTTTCCACCGACCAGCTGCGCACCTATTTCACGTGGCGCACCCTTGCCAGAAAAGGCGTTTACAACGAGGTGGACAAGCCTTATGTGATACTGTATTGCTATGAGCTTCTCAACCGCATCGGGGTGCTTTCAGCGGTGGACGCATACAACAGGCTTTCAGATGTGTGGGAGAACTGTCACGGTTTCTGCCCGGCGCTGGATATACTCATGCCAAGGTGGCTCAAGGATTTCAGGGCGTACAATCAGGTCGGGGACGACGTGCAGGTGTGCCCGGCTGAGAATACCGGCAACGGCTCTGTCAGCGGCAATGATGAGGATATCCTGGCGCGGAGGTATTCCGGCAAGCTGGAATACCTTATGAAGCGTTCTTCCTATAATCTCAGGGGGAGCATTTTCTATTCCGACAGCAGCGCAAAGATGCTCGAGGGCGCCCTTGAGGCCGTGCTGACGGCGCTGGACGGTTATTTCTCAGAAAAGGGAATAACCATGTTCGAGCTTATCTGCGGAAAACTCCGCAAGGATCACAGCTGGTCGCCATTCCTGGGGGCTTATGTGGACCTTGACCGCATGGACGGCTTCCACGCGCTGAGAATAAGCCAGATGGAGCAGTATTCTCTCAAACGCGGTCAGCCCTGCCTGGAAGTATTCGACCCGGCACCTTACCGCAATTTCATCGGGTGGGTGCTCAAGGGTACTGAGTCAGTGCTGAGAAAACGCACTGGTTTCAGGTACGGGCTTTCGCTGAATATCACCCCGGTGCTGGAAGATATGATGAACCGCGACAAGCTGTTTTCCGCGGTGAATGCGCCGGAATTTTCCGTGATAGTGCCGAAAGCTGCGGAAAAGTGGTGCGACGAGCACGGAATATTCCCACCGAAAAAGCAGAAGAAGCGCGCTTCCTATAATTATGACGAAGCCCCGGAAGCCGCTGCGCCAGCTTCCCGCGCACCAGTCGAGATAGACGTCAGCAAGCTTGCGAAAATACGGCAGGAAGCCGACGAAACCACCCGCAGACTTATCGTTGATGAGCCGGAAACACTCCCGCAGGAGGACATAACCGAGCGCGTTGATGAAATCATGCAGGACGATTTTGAAGAGCAGACATCGGGATTTGCTGATGATTACTCTGAGTATAATGCTGTGTCAGAATTACCGCAGGACAAAACGGAGAAATTTTCGGAACTTGGCGACGGCTGGAAGGAATTCGCGGGGAGCCTCTCCGCAGATGATATCGCGTTGTTGGGCGCATTGCTGAATGGCAGCGCTGATGATTACTGCAGGAGCCGCGGCGTGATGCCGGAAACGCAGTACGACCGTATAAACGCGGCTGCGATGGAATTCACAGGAGATATACTGATAGAAAACGGCGCTGTGATCGAGGATTACGTCAGCGAAACGGAAAAAATCATCACGCTTGCAAAATGAAAGGGACGCCATGATAACAGTAAGAAGAGCGGAAGAAAAGGACACCGACAAAACAATGAAGCTGCTGAGCGAGGTGCTGGAACTCCATGCGAAGCTGCGCCCGGACATTTTCATCTCCGGAAAGACGAAGTATACCCGCGAGGAACTGCACGGGATTTTCACAAACGAGGAAACCCCGGTGTTCGTTGCTGCGGACGACAACGACGAGGTGGCAGGATATGCGTTCTGCGTAATCAGGCAGCCGCCGTTTTCCACCAATATGAAGCCGGTAAAGACTCTGTACATCGACGATCTGTGCGTTGATGAGAACTGCCGCGGTCAGCATGTCGGCACGATACTTTTCGAGCATGTGAAGCAGTTCGCGAAGTCCGTCGGCTGCTATGACGTTACCCTGAATGTCTGGGAGGGCAACAACGCCCGCGAATTCTATGACAAAATGGGAATGTTCGTAAAGGAGACCCAGATGGAAATAATTCTGGATTAAAATACAAAAACCGTCCTGTGGGCGGTTTTTTGTTTGTATGGGAAACATAGCAAGTTCACATAATAGCATTGAAAGAAGATAAATGTGAAACTTGTTGCAGTACATATTCCGGCGCTGTCAAAAAGATAAGCGTGAAACCTGTAGCGGCGTATGTTCCGGCGCTGTCAAAGAGATAAACACGAAACCTGTAGTGGTGCACGAGATTTTCCCGCGCATGTTCGCGCGGCAAAACTTTGCGTATTTCGGCGCTGTTAAAAAGATAAACGCGAAACCTGTAATGGTGCACGAGATTTTCCGTTTTTGCGGTCAATTTTACGCAAGAAATAAAACCTGAATTAGACAGCAAAACGACCGCCCCACTCAGGGGCGGTCGAGGAAAATCGGAAGTTCAACAGCAATGAATATTGCTGTTGAACGCTGCAAAAACGACCGCCCCACTCAGGGGCGGTCGAGGAAAATCGGATGTTTAGCCGCGCATGTTCGCGCGGCTAAACGCTGGTGCGCCTGACAGGACTTGAACCTGCATGCCAAAGGCAATAGAACCTAAATCTATCGTGTCTGCCAGTTTCACCACAGGCGCATTTACATCTTTTTAATTATAGCAGAATTTGCGCAAAATGTCAAGGCGTAATTCTTGACTAACAAAACCTTTGTGTGATATACTGTATAGAAACATGCTATGCATATAATATACGCAGGAGGTGCAGTGATGGGTGAGAAAAAACGTGCGCAGTACGGCAGGCTTGCCGGGTGGGTCGGGATAATATGCAATATTCTGCTGAGCGCGGGAAAGTTCGTGGCTGGAAGCCTGTCAGGCAGCGTTTCCATAACCGCAGACGCGCTGAATAACTTTTCGGACGCTTCCTCCAGCCTCATCAGCCTCATCGGATTTCAGCTGTCGGAAAAGCGCCCTGACGCCGAGCACCCCTACGGTCACGCAAGATATGAGTACATTTCAGGGTTCGTGGTCGCTATTCTCGTTATCGTTATCGGCATAGAACTCCTTAAAAGCGGAATAGAACGCATCATTACGCCTCAGCAGGTGGAGTTCACCGTGGTTTCTGTGGTGGTGATGCTGGTTTCTGTCGCGGTCAAGTTCGGAATGATGATATTCGACCGCAGCGTAGGACGGCGCATAGATTCGCAGACGCTCATCGCTGCCGCTGCGGACAGCCGTAACGACTGCATTGTCACCGGCGCGGTGCTTGTGGCTGGCGTGGTTTCGCACTATACAAGCCTGCAGCTGGACGGTATCATGGCTGTGGCAGTCGCGGGGTTCATTCTGTACAGCGGCGCCGGGCTGGTGCGGGACACGATGAACCCGCTGCTCGGAAAGGCGCCTTCCCCGGAGATGGTGAAATCCATTCAGGAGAAGATACTCTCATACCCGGGAGTGCTGGGCACCCACGACCTTATCGTGCACGACTACGGGCATGGCAGAAAATTCGCGACGGTGCATGTCGAGATGGCCGCGGAGGACGACGTTATCAGAAGCCACGAGGTGATAGACAGCATAGAGCGCGATTTTCTGCGCGACGTGGGAATAAACATGCTGATACACTTCGACCCCGTGGTGACTGACAGCTCCGCAGTAGGCGACATCAGGCGTGAACTCAGCCGTATCGTGAAACTCATAGACGCGCGGCTTTCGATACACGACCTGCGGCTGGTGTGCTGCGGGGACTACACAAAGGCGTATTTCGACGTTGTCGCTCCCCGGGAGCTTGGCATGAACGAAGAGGAACTCCGCAGGGAGATATCCAGGTTCGTGTCAGAAAAGTACCCTGAGCTCCGCTGCGTTATCACGTTTGACGACAGCTTTGCCGCCATTCCCCCGGAACAATAAGGGATTGACGGAAACGCCCCGATGTGATAAAATAATAATATCACAACAGCGGGGAGGTGGCAGCATAGAGTACTTTTTTCATGCGGATACGACGAAATACCGCCGTCGGCTGAAAGCTATAGTCATTACCATGGTGGTCCCGCTTTTCGGCATATGCGTGTTCTGCGCGGTGAATATACTGCTGAATTTCAGCTCCGGCTCTTCAGGGGAACTGCAGAAGCTGATGGCGGCAGTTATTGCGGGCTGCGTTTTCGTGGGTACTGTCACTATATTCACGGCAGCGTATTTCTGCTATAAGGCGGACAGACGGCATTCCCGGTTCACGTATCTTGACATTCTCCCGGACGGGTTCGTGTTCAGCGTTTATGCGGGGGAATTCCGGGATTATTCTGAGAAAGTGATACTCCGCAGGCTGTATTTCGTGCCTTTTTCCGGGGTGGAGGAAATTTCCCGCGACCAGAAGAATTCACCGTTTTCCATCACGGTGCGCGGGGAAGTACGCTGCTACCTCTGCGAAAGCGACCGCCTTGGCTATCACGTTGACGAGGACGACCACATGCATTTCGACAGCCCGGAACTCGACGAAAAGGGTTTCGAAAAACTAGACGTGCTGCGTATAGACGGCTGGTTCGGGAATACCAGAAAGCTTGAACGGTCGCTGAATTTCTTCCTTGAACAGTACCGCAATGCGCCGGAGAAAAAGCCGTTCAATATCGCGGACTATGTTGCCGTAAAAAGGAAAAAGCGCCCTACCACTTCAAATCCGCTGCTTGAAGCGCCAAGCTACGACAGAAACTGGAAGTAGCGCTGTGCAGGCAGTTGAAAAAATAATACGGCATTATTGCGAATTTAGTAGAAATACCACTTGAAAAAAAGTCATCAGGGTGGTATAATAAACTGTAGATGTGTTTTCGGATATGTATTTGTTATATTTCGAAATTATGGAATAGAAAAAGTGGAGGAAGGCATAATGGCTGCAAAGTATATTTTCGTCACCGGCGGCGTGGTTTCTGGCCTTGGCAAGGGAATAACCGCTGCTTCTCTCGGACGACTGCTTAAAATGAGAGGGTACAAGGTAACTATCCAGAAGTTCGACCCGTATATAAACGTTGACCCGGGCACGATGAGCCCCTATCAGCACGGCGAGGTGTTCGTCACCGACGACGGCGCTGAAACCGACCTCGACCTCGGTCACTACGAGCGTTTCATCGACGAAAATCTTTCTGTCAACAGCAATGTCACCACTGGTAAAATTTACTGGACCGTTCTCAACAAGGAACGCCGCGGTGATTACCTCGGCGGCACCGTTCAGGTTATCCCCCACGTGACAAACGAGATAAAGGACCGCATCTACCGCGTTGCCAACAGCGGCGCTGAGGCTGCAGACGTAGTTATCACCGAGATCGGCGGCACTGTCGGCGATATCGAGTCCACACCGTTCCTCGAGGCTATCCGCCAGGTGAGCAACGACGTGGGACGCGAGAACGTGATGTACATTCACGTTACGCTGCTTCCGTTCATCTCCGGCAGCAACGAGCTGAAAACAAAGCCCACGCAGCACAGCGTAAAGGAACTGCTTTCCATCGGTATCCAGCCGAATGTGCTGGTTCTCCGCAGCGACTGCGAGATCCCCAAGGATATGATGGAGAAGGTAGCAAGCTTCTGCAACGTCCGCAAGGAGGACGTTATCCCGAACCTCACTGCTTCTTCGCTGTACGCTGTTCCGCTTATGCTTGAGGAAGCCGGTCTTGCTCATTCCGCGTGCCATCACCTTGGCCTTGAGGACAGGGAGCCTGACCTCACCGAGTGGAAGAACATGGTCCACATGCAGGAGAATGCAAAGAAGCCGCTGACCATCGGTCTTGTCGGCAAGTACGTTGCGCTTCCTGACGCATATATTTCCGTTATGGAGTCCATCAGACACGCAGGCGCTGCAAACGGCGCTGACGTGCACATAGAGCTTATCAACTCCGAGGAAGTCACCCCGGAGACCTCCGAGAAGCTTCTCGGCAAGGTAGACGGCATCGTTGTACCCGGTGGCTTCGGCGACAGAGGCATCGAGGGTAAGATAGAGGCTGTACGCTACGCAAGAGAGAACAAGAAGCCGTATCTGGGTCTGTGCCTTGGCATGCAGATGGCTGTTATCGAGTTCGCACGTCACGTTGCAGGTCTTGAGGGCGCAAACTCCGCGGAATTCGGTGAGCACAAGTACGACGTCATCGACATCATGCCTGATCAGAAGGGCGTTGATATGGGCGGCACGATGCGCCTTGGTCTGTACCCCTGCAAGCTTGATGAAACTTCCATTTCCCGCGAGCTTTACGGCGAGGGGCTGATCTACGAGCGTCACCGTCACCGTTATGAATTCAACAACGTCTACCGCGAGCAGATGGCTGCAAAGGGTCTTAAGTTCGCCGGACTTTCTCCGGACGGCAAGCTGGTCGAGATCGTTGAACTGCCCAAGGACGTACACCCGTGGTTCGTGGCTGTACAGTTCCACCCTGAGTTCAAGAGCAGACCCAACAGACCGCACCCGCTGTTCAACGGATTTATCAAGGCTTCTCTTGATCTGAAGAAGTAAGGCTGACGACAAAGGCGCGTATACGCCGTCGGACTTTGGCGCAATATATTATTCATTGAAAATCAATGCCGTCTGCGTAACAACAGACGGCATTTGTGTTCATTATGTAAAATCCACGTAAAGTGGTGAAAGGAACCGGACATGAGCGGAAAATTCTACGACAACCGCGAACTTTCGTGGCTTAAATTTAACGCAAGAGTGCTGGAGGAAGCATTCGACGATGACACACCGCTGTTCGAGCGGCTGAGATTTGTGCAGATATTCTGCTCCAACCTCGACGAGTTCTTCATGATAAGAGTTGGGAGCCTGCATGACAAGATGCTCTTCGACAGCAAGGATACCGAGAACAAGACCAACATGACTGCCAAGGAGCAGCTTGTCGAGATAGCAAAGCAGGTCAAGAAGCTGCTTCCCGTCAAGGACAAGGCTTACTCTGAGATAATGGCAGGGCTGAAGGACTACGGCATAGAGCACATCGACCCCAACGCCCTTTCCCCGGAGGAGGACGCGTTTTTCCGCGCTTTCTTCGCAAGGGAGATTCAGCCGCTGCTGTTCACCGGCGTTGTCGATAAAAAGCACCCTGTTCCGTTCCTGAAAAACGGTGAGGTGTATGTCGGCGTCACTATCCGCAAGAAGGACGACGCGGGCAAGACCACGTTCGGAATTCTGCCGGCTTCTGAGAACTTACCGAGGCAGGTCTGGCTGCCGGGTACGGGGAAATTCCTGCTGACTGAGGAACTCATCAGCCGCTATGCGGAACTGGTGTTCAAGAATTTCGAGATAGTTTCCCGCTGCATTTTCAGGGTCACCAGGAATGCGGATATCACAATGGACGAGGGACTTTACGACCACGACGTGGATTTCCGCGATATCATGAGCGAGCTTGTCAAGAAGCGCAAGAAGCTGCAGCCGGTGCGCCTTGAATTCCAGGGAACCCCGGACGACAGCATAGTCGCGCTTATCTCGAAAACGCTTAAGGTCAAGGATAATTTTGTGTTCACACAGACCGCGCCGCTGACTATGGATTTTCTTTCCGCGGTGGAGCGCAGGCTGGAGAAGCAGAGCGAGCTTTTTTTCTCGCAGCTTACCCCGCAGAAGTCCCCGGATATCGACCAGAAGCGCCCGATGATAGAGCAGATAAAGCAGCATGACGTCATGCTGAACTACCCCTATGAGAATATCAGCCAGTTCATTCGCCTGCTGGACGAAGCTGCGGACAACCCCGACGTGGTTTCCATCAAGATAACGCTTTACCGCGTTGCGAGGGACAGCAAGATAATCAGCGCGCTCACCCGCGCCGCCGAGAATGGCAAGGACGTGCTGGCTCTGGTGGAACTCCGCGCACGCTTCGACGAGGAGAACAACATCGGCTGGTCCAAGCGCCTGGAGGAAGCCGGAGTGACCGTTATCTACGGCCTGGAGGAACTCAAGGTGCACTCCAAGCTGCTGCTTATCACGCTGCGCGACGGCAGCGATGTAAGCTACATCACGCAGGTCGGCACCGGAAACTACAATGAGCGCACTTCCAGGCTTTACACCGACCTCACGCTGATGACCGCCGACAGGGATTTCGGCTCGGACGCTTCGGTGGTGTTCAACGCGCTTGCCGTCGGCAATACCGTGGAAAGCACCAACAAGCTGCTGGTCGCTCCCAAAGGGCTGAAAAGCCGCATAGTGGAACTTATCGACAACGAGATAACCTACAAGAATAACGGCTATATCGGCATCAAGATGAATTCCCTCACGGATAAGGACATCATCGAGAAGCTTGCGGAAGCCAGCCGCGCCGGCGTTAAGATAGAGCTTGTAGTCCGCGGAATATGCTGCCTTATTGCGGGAGTGCCCGGGGACACCGAGAATATCCGTGTTATTTCCATCGTGGGACGTTTTCTGGAGCACAGCAGGATATATATTTTCGGGCAGGGCGAGCGCAGAAGAGTGTATATTTCCAGCGCGGACTTCATGACCCGCAACACCGAGCGCCGTGTGGAAGTCGCAGCACCGCTTCTGGACAAGAAGCTTGCGGACAGGGCGGTGGAGATATTCAACACCTGCCTGCACGACAATGTGAAGGCGCGTGAGCAGGACAGCGAGGGTAACTACCACCGCGTTGAGCGCGCCGAGGGAGAAGCTCCGCTGAATTCGCAGATATACTTCTATGAGCAGGCGTACAAGGCAGCCGAGGAAGCCGCTAAGCGCGAGGAGGAAAACCGCAGTCAGCAGCACGAGGAAGCCGAAGCCGCACGCCGTGAAGCCGAAACCGCGCTCTCTCCTAATTACGTCCAGCCGCTGCCGCCGGTGCAGCCCGCTGACGAGCCGCGCGTGACTCACCGCGTCAAGATACGCAGGGTAAGAAGATAAGATCCCCATAAACAAAATCCCCCACCGTCATCACAACGGTGGGGGTTCGTGTTTTCGGGGAATTACTTGATCTCAGCGGGCTTGTCGTCCTTGCCCTTTTTCTTTTTCCTGGGAGCCGCAGTTTCAGCGGGGATCTCGTGAACGGTGTTGTTCTTTGCAACAGCGGACTTCAGAATGCGTATCTTGGTGCGGTCGCTGCCTGTTTCGATGAGGATAGTGTCCTCCTTGACGGAAAGAACTCTGCCGATGATGCCGCCGTTTGTGATGATCTCATCAGCTACCTGGATATTCTCCAGCATGCTCTGCATTTCCTTGGTGCGCTTCTTCTCCGGACGGATAATGAAGAAGTAGAAGAATACCACGATGAGCGCCAGCGGAATGAGCATGGTGAGCATGCTTGCCGCATTAGCGGTACCGGTCGTTTCAGCTGCGCTGGATATCATTGTAAGTGCTGTCATTAGTTGTCCTCCAATATTAACTAGCCCGGTGGGCATTTTTTACTGTACCTTTCTATTATAGCCTAAAACGGCTCATAAATCAAGTAGGTGTGCGAAATTTTCACCGATTATTCAGAATACACGGTGATATCCGCGTCCGCGAATGCTTTCTTTACCTGGTCAAGCGCACTCGACGAGAAGCTTGAAGCGGTCAGCCGTACCGCGATATCCTGCCCGGAATACATCGCAGACAGTCTGCCGATGAACGCGCGGGCTTCGTTGTATCCTGCCTTTTCGCCGGGCGCGTAATCCACGAGCAGCGTCACTGTTTTCAACTTGGTCTTGTCGCTCACGGGCTCTGCGGAAGTCAGCGCGACGCTGTCGGAAAGCAGTTCCTCGTCGGAGACTTCAAGCAGCACGCTGGAGTTTCCGGACTTCGCAGCGGAAACGCACGCGTCAGCGACGTTCCAGAGCGCATTCAGACGGGCGCTGTCGTCGGCGATCGCGAGGTCGCGCAGGAAGTTGGTGTAATCCTGGTTGTTGAACGCAGGGTAGCGTGTATTCGCGAGGATGATGCTGCTGAAACCTGCCTGCGATATCTCTCCGGTTATCGCTGCAAGGTACTTCGCGGTGACTGCATTGAACGGGTCGAGCCAGGACTTTCCACCGCGGTCAACGTAATAATCGTGCCAGATGCCGCCGTCGGTTATCATGTAGCAGATGTTCTTGCCGGCGTAGGTCTGCGTGGTGCGGTCGAGAAGCGTATTTATCCGCGCACGGGGAGTAAATCCGGCTGCGGTTATCAGGTCTGCTATCTGCTTTGCGGTCAGGGTGCCGGTTATCTGTTCCTCGGGGACGTCCTTGACGGAGGTCTTGTAGAGGAAGTTTCCTGTTTCGTCCTTCAGGGTGACTGCTATGTCGGTGTAGCCACCGTTCTTTGCGGCAGCCAGCGCGCTGTTGAGCGCGTCGGAGCTGAGCACTGCGGCTTCCGGAAGAATGAACGCGTTCACCGTCTTGTTCTCGGTCTGTTCTTCTCTTGTAGGCTCTGTGGTTTCCGTGCTGGTCTGCGACGTTTCAGCGGAAGCGCCCGAGGTTTCGGCAGAAGCCGGGGGAGTCCATGCGGATGCTGGCTCAGAGTTGGTGTTCTTGCCGCTGAAATATTCCATGAGCGGCTTGCCGACGCCGTATCCCACGACAACAAGTGCAGCGACTATCACCACCATGATGATGACGGTGAGAACTTTCCTGCCGGTGCTCTTTTTCCGCTGATAAAGGCTGTATTTGTGGTGTTTTATCTTGATCTTCTTTTTCTTCATGATCTTCTCCGTTCATATATATTAAGGGTCACCTCTAAAAACCTTGTTTGAGTGAAAATGTGTATAGCACACCGACTGCTT